>Ga0315913_1004994_pt1 | contig 16089 bp, 13 predicted proteins | sample MpolsnodulesMG_FD_207736 | JGI IMG/M metagenome (GOLD analysis project Ga0315913, IMG submission 207736) | Medicago polymorpha root nodule microbial communities from Los Angeles, California, United States - small nodules | ecosystem: Host-associated > Plants > Roots > Nodule | place: USA... | reverse complement strand
TTATTTTTCTTATACTTTACTCAAAAGATATTAAAGGCAAACGAGGAAGCTTGAGAAATGTATATAAGATTCAAGGAAAAGCTTAAAGAGTTACTTAGTGAAGGGTACTATGATAAAGGAGGATTACCAAAAGTGTTTATTGAAAAGAAATACATTAGTGGAGTTGAGGAAATTCAGAAACTTCATGATGACAAGAAGCTTGAGAAATTGCTTGATTGTTGTGAAAGGATTGATGACATTGAAGGAGGTGATGGTGGATTGTGAGACTTGTGGTGATATAAAGTTTGTTCCTTGTTAAACATGTTATGGTCGTTGTAAAATCTACCATGAAGGTGATTATGAAGAAGATGATAATTGTGAGGTTGGTGGATGAGTGTGGATTCCAAAGGTGTTCTCATTGCAATGAAAATGACGTAATGAGATGTTTCATGTGTTGTTTCTAGTTCCATATTTCATTTTGACATTTAACAATGAAAATGGCTTAAGTTAATTGTTAATTGTCTGCCTTTAATATCTTTTGAGTCAAGGATAAGAAAAATATATATAAATTTTCAAGTTTGGGAGACATTTTGTACATAAGTGCAAAATTTCAGAAGGTGTTTATATGATGATGTTGACTAACAGAAGAATTTAACGGAGGGGTAAATTGATTAACGTTGTATAATTTCATAGGGTAATTGAAGTTTCGTTAATATGTGGAGTTTAAAGTAACTGAAAACTCTACAAAGTCCCTTCCTAACTAACTCTCACTCGTAAATCAATCTCTCTCTTCCATCGATCAAAGTGCCTTTCCTAATTCTCAATCGTAAATTCTAGAGAGTCTTCCTACAATGGTTGATTTTCAGATTCTTGATTCCAATGGTAACTCTTGTTTTTCTTTCATGTGCATTACTATGTTGCTTTCTTTCGTTTCTTTCGGAAGTGTTAAACTTTTCATGTTTTTTGTGTAGGACCCAGTCCGGAGAAACTTGTTACATCTCTTCCTCGTTTTCTTCGATGTCTAGTTAAGGACGATTTTCCTCAGGACCAGGTTTGTTTGAAACTTGTCTATTTTATCTCTAGTTGAAATTTTGATTGTTTTTTTGTGTGACTTTGTTTGTTTAGTATTACGCTGCTTTCCCACTCACAAACATAGCAGCTCTGAGAACACTAAGTTGCTAATTGATCATGGGGCTGTACCAATACTTGTCAAGCTACTTAGTTCACCCTGTCCTAATGATGCTGTTCGAAACCAGGTATATTTATTATACTAATATGTAGTAGCAGTAGAAAAGGATTTTTTTTTTTTTGTTGCTGAACACTAAAACTCTGAAATTGTAGGCTGTGTTGGCATTGGGAAACATTGCCGCTGATTCCCTTAGTTGCCGTGATCTCGTTCTCAGTCATGGTGCCCTGATCCCTCAGAAATGCCGTGTGGGCCCTGTCGTGCTTTTGCATGGGCAAGCCACTACCCTCATTTGAGCAGGTACTTGTTATTTTTGTTAAATTAAAACTGAACCTGCAAGAACACTTTTATATGTATGTGTATTAATACTAGGTTTTTATGGACAGGTGAGGCCAGCGTTTCCAGCTCTCGAGTGTTTGCTTTTATCCAATGATGCAGAAATCCTCACAGATGCATGCTGGGTACTCTTCTCTCTTTCTGCTGGCACATTGGACAAAACCCAAGCGGTGATCGAGGCAGGTGTATGTGGCAGACTTGTGCAGCTCCTTCTGTAAGTACCTATTCTTCTATCCCTGCTCAAAACCATATTCTTTTGCAATTCTTGATTATTTTGGCTCTAATTGTATCTGCATCTTTTGAAGGCACCCATCTCCTTCTGTGCTGCTTCCTGCACTTCGCACGGTGGGAAATATTGTAACCGGAGACGATATGCAGACTCAGGTAATAATAAGTTGCTTATTCCAAATTCAATTTAACTGCTACTGGGTAAAGTACTGAATTCCTGTTGTGTTAGTTATTTTGGAAATCAAACTAAAATGGGAAAAATACAATAACCTCCCCTGAGGTATGGTCTAATGTCAAAGACACCTCTATTTTACAAAAATCATTAACCTCCCTTGATATATAACTCTGTTTAAACACCGTTAGAGGAAAAAAGAAAAATAAACATAAACCTGTGTTATTCTTTTCAATCATTTGCTTAGATGTGAAATAGTGACAACAGACTTCCTTCCAGTATTGTGACCAAGTCGTGCAGCCTTTCACAGCGGCACCTGTGCCAAACTGAACTGGCTTCGCAAATTGTGTAATTTCTGCATAGTGTAAAATTCTACACCGAACTGAACTATACTTCAAATTGCAAATGTGAACCTGAATAGAGTACCAATCGCATGCAATATGGTTCCTAATTTTTCTTAATTTTAACCAGTTATAGACAAGTTATTTAATACAAATATTGATATCCAAGAGGAAGAAAAAAAAAAAACTAAAACAAAGTTGGAATTGAAAAGTTGATTAAAGACTACTGCTTGAAGGGGGTTGAGAAGCCTTTCCTTGATTAATGAGTTGGTGGTGAGCCAGTGTGAGTAAATAAAAAAGGCGCCGTTTTGATGGGTGTCCGTTTTCATCCTCTCACCGTCCATTTTCAGTTATTTCTTTCCTCTTAATGGCTATGACCTTTGAGCTATCACTTTAAATTTGAATTATATTTTAGTGTTTTTCTTTGGATTTTTTTTAATCATAAAATCACATCAAAGTATTTGAAAGAATTACCCATGAATGAATATGAATATGGTTCTTTCTGGCACAATAAGGAAGAAGAAATAACGAAGAGTTGAACGAGAATGAATAATGAGCACTTAAATTAAGTGTAGCTGGAAAATTACTTATGAACGGGTTTAGTTGTTCTTAAATGTATTTATTTAAAATTATGACTGAAATTAACCGATAGAATTGAAGAAGTTTGATGGACCCTTAAACGGAATCTGTTAGTTACTAATTGGATAGTTAAATTTGAGGGGAGATGCATGTCAATTGTTTATACACTTAAGGAAGGTGAATGTCTAGTTTAAAACTAGAGGGGGTTTAAGTGTCATTTAAAGAAGACCTTAGGGGAGGTCAGTGTAATTTTCCCAATTAAAATTGTAAATATTATAACCTGAAATTATTCATAGGTGAGTTTTTCAAGTAAGTATGCGGTTGTTGAAAATTGATTGACAATCTTAGAAATATTAGCCTAGGAATCAATTTTGTTTTTTGAGGGGGGGTAGGGAATTTTATCTTGGGATGAATGATGGATAAAGTTTAGTCATACTTGCTAGCCATTGCTGGTGATTCACTGCTATTTATTACCATCAATCTAGTCTCTTCTCACCCCTTGTATAAGTATCATGTCATCTGTGAGAATTACCTGATTTGGTGGGGCTTTTTTTGTCAGGTTGTTATCAATCATGGTTTGCTCCAATGCCTTTTGAGCCTGTTGACCCATGATCACAACAAAAGTATTAAGCAAGAAGCTTGCAGGACTGTATCAAACATTACAGCTGGTAACAGAGAGCAGATACAGGTAAGCAAATAAGTCCCATCTTTTTTATACTCAAATGACGTTAAATATCATGGTTAATAAAGCGCAGTGAACTTTACCTTTTATTTATGTACAATGCAGGCTGTTATTGAAGCTGGTCTGATTGCTCCCCTGGTCGATCTTCTTCAAAATGCCGAGTTTGACATTCAAAAGGAAGCTGGATGGGCACTCTCTAATGCTACATCATGCGGTACCCACGAGCAAATCAAGTACGTGAAGTCATTTTTAATTGTTATTTTCTTGCCCTGCTTCATGCTGGCAACATTGAGAATTTACATATTAACTTACCAAATGTTGTTGTTATTACAAGGTACTTGGTGAGCCAGGGTTGCATTAAGCCTCTCTGTGATTTACTTGTTTGCCCTGATTCAAGAATTGTCGCTGTCTGTTTAGAAGGTCTTGAGAATTTTCTGAAGGTTGGAGAAGCGGAGAAAAACTTTGGAAACACCGGAGATGTCAACTTGTATGCTCAGATGATAGATAATAATGAGGGATTGGAAAAGATTGAACACTTGCGGAGTCACGACAACAGTGAAATTTATGAGAAGGCTGTTAATATTCTCGAGACATATTGGTTGGAAGATGAAGTTGAGACACTACCTACAGACAATGCTTCTCAACCTGGTTTTAACTATGGAGGCAGTGACTTTCTGGCCCCCCCTGACAGATTCAATTTCAGCAGAATGTGATCATTGTATCTTGTACAAAAAATATATTTTGCTGGGGAGAAGGTATGTTGCAGCAGCAAGGAACCGTGACGCATGGCAATGGGGAAAAAGTTTATGTTTTAAATCCGGTGGCGTCTAACCCATTTGTTTTAGAAATTTCTAATATACCTAAATTTGGTAATGTATAGCAGATTAATAGATCATTTCAAAATGACATATACATCACATATATCCTATATTAAGTTCTATTTTGAAATCCCTTTGAGAATATAAATGCGGTAGAAAAATTACGCCAATCCACTGATATATGGACTTAGGAATAATTTTATTAATAAATAGCAGAAAGACGAATATGTTGGTAGAATGATTACGTTAATCCACTGAAATATGGACTTAGAATAATTTTACAATATTGTTATTATATTGATAACTACTTGAAAGATGGACATGTTAGTATAATAATTTTACTAAATTGTTTTTGTCAATTTTTTTTTTTATTACTAAATTGTTCTTTGTTCTTATTAATTTACTTAATTACTAGATTAAGTTTATTGCCCGCAAGTCTTAGTTTATGGACTTAATTACAAAACGTCGTGATCAGGGTTGAACCTGACTTCTTCACTTGTGTGTGTGAGTTTCAATAGTTACTAGACCATTGACCCGTGCTGTCGCACACGGGTCATACCGATGAATATATAAAGCGCTAATATGTATGTGAATAGTTTAGTTGAATGGAAAAAAATAGTATAATTCAATTCATAATATTGATTGCCACAAACATTTGTACTGTACCATATTAAAATATTTCCATGACATCGACCATGACACCTTAACATACCACATAAATTTAACTGCATAGTTTATTGAAGAAAAGAAAATCCGATGTTTGTCAACATATAAATAGTACCAATATGCAATAAAATACGTGCTTAATATTCACAGGGAACGATGGTATTTCTTCTTATATCGATGGAAAATATAATTATTTTATGACAATTTAGGATATAGAGAAGTTTCATTAAAGTGTTAAATATGTGTTTTTAAGTCAATTATTGATAATAGTATGACCCTAGAGCTATCATTATTAAATTTAGGCAAACACAAAAAACCACATACTTTGCTAAACAATAGATTTCATATAGCAAGAACTTATTATAGTGTTTGGAATTAATAAATAAGCAAAATATTGTCAAAAAAAAAAACATGAAATTAGTGCGATGAATTTTTCTAGTATTGTGTACAAAATATTGTCAAAAAAAAAAGAAAAGGCAAGAGGATAGGAATGAAATTGGTGCGATGCATTTTTTTAGATGTAATTTGTTAGGTTAAATTAGAGCTAACCTAATACAGCAAATGAGCGGAAAAATATTAGGTTAAATTGCTGCAGACCTAACAGAATTAATAAATAAAGATTAATAAATAAACAAAATATTGTCAAAAAAAAAGGCAAGAGGATAGCAAGAAAAAAGGCAAGAAGGTAGGAATGAAATTGGTGCGATGCATTTCTTTAAATGGAATTTGTTAGGTTAAATTACTGCTAACCTAATACAACAAATGAGCGGGAAAATATTAGGTAAAATTGCTGCAGACCTAACAAAATTAATAAATAAGGATTTGTCATTTTATTTATCTAAATAAATAAAGAGTGAGTTTCAATAGTTATTTTTCATTTTATATATTAAAAAAATAAATTACCTAGACAACACATCATGTCAAGTAACCTATAACAAGACTGACCTAAAAAGAGTAATTGAATAAGACTACTCAATTTTATGATTTTTTTCGAGTGGTGTAGCGGTTAGAAATTTACATTTAAGATGAATGAGTGAGGAATGTAGAGTTTGAACTAGGTTAAGCTCATGTGACTGCTCAATTGGGTCCTGCTATCCGGTGCCCCCGGGGCACTGGTTAAGCATACCATAAAAGGGAATTATTACCATAAAAGGAAACTGTTTTTGACTTTATTATAAATTAATTACACAATTTCAATGCATTAACTACTATATAATTTCCTTTTTTATATCCTTAACCAGTGCCCCGGGGGTATTGGTTAGCATTTCCCTAAAAGAAAACCATAAACTTAATGTTTAGATATGAATTTCAAACTTTAAATCTATATATCAGCCTAATTTAATTTAGTTGGGTTAGATTGCGACAGAATATAAGTAATATATTTAAGGGTCTTGTTGACCATTGCCCTTTGAGGACAATAGTTGATGACAATGGTTAAGGAAGTCAAAAGTAACATGTTTGCATTGGTTTCAACAATATTTTGACTTTTAAAAAGTTAAATTTATCACTTTTCGCCATTTTTCAATACTGTATTTCTATTTTTATCTCCTTATATGCTCTAAGGGCAATGGTTAGTATTTTCCTATATTTAAAAATTAAACATTTTTATAAGTAAAAATCAAACAAAACGTAACCAAAAAACTAAGAAGAATCATGAAGCGCATGGACTTACCTGATGTGGGCACTTCAAAACTTTATAGCACTGTGCTGTATGGAATTAAATTTGAAATTGAAATTGCAGAGATGAGCAGATAAATAACAATTGATCAAGAAACAAGTAACTAGTAATTAATTGAGTCTTAAGACTTGAAAAAGGAAGCAATTGCTTTACAGTACACTGTTGTTTTGTTCATTTTCATCTAATAAATTCCTACTTTCAGGTGAAATTATTGATTTGGATAGCTGGAACACTTCATTTTAGGGGATAACATTTAATGTGATTTTTTTTGTGCAGACATTTAATGTGTTTTTATACCGAAAATACAGATCTTTGTTTACAAGTGAAAACAGACAAAAGTAAGCGATTTTGCCAATACGGCAAGATATGTAGATAAAATGGGTTATGTTTTGTTTGCTTGCAAGAGATGGGTTGCGCTTGAACAAGTACTAAGATAAACTTTTACTATATTTTTTGTCAAAAAAAATTAAACTTTTACTATTTGCTTACGATAACAAAGAGTCGAACTAGTGCATTTGTATTTGTAAGTCCGAAGCGAATTTTAAATCGAGGTCTTTTAAATGTATTGATAAAAAAAAACATAAAAATTAAGAACACTAAATATGTAGTTTTATTTAAGGCATGTCATATACTAAATATGAATATCGCTTTATATTAGAGTTTGAAACATTGATTTGTCAGATTGTGGGAGTCTAACTCTTTCTATTATACTCAACCCCAATAGCATATGAATTTCTTTAAACAAAAATTTAGTTTAGTTGATAATATATGTTGAAAGAGGAATACTAGCAACACTCTCTTTTGAACACTCTAACATTCACTCTTTTATTGGATGAAATTCATGCATGTCCCACCACTTTATGTTGGTTCTATTTCCAAAGTGTACACTCACAATGATTTAAACCAATAAAAGAGTGAGTGTTAGAGAGAGTGTTCGAAAGTGAGTGTCGCTAGCATTCCTCATGTTGAAAAATAATATATAATATAGATATTGTTTAGTAATTGTTAAACCTTGAAACAACGAAGTAGTATTGATTCTAATACAAATATAAAATACTTTTTTTACTTTTGTATATATTTTGGATGCATACAACCTGTCTTAATATTTTTTCAACAACTAACATTATACTACTACTAATAGAAATCTAAAGAATAAAAAAACTCATACGTATAACCAATGAAATAAATATTTTTTGCAACATGAACTACATGTCTACAACTATCCAATTAACAATCAACCAAGTCAGGCACAAATATGTTTAAAGAATATAACTTACGAAAATATATTTAAGGCTTAGATATGTAAAAGGTCCCTGTAATTTAGCGCATTTTTTGTTTTCGTCCCTGTAAGTTTTTTTGTTCTAAAACAACCTTTGTATTTTCGATTCCTTTTGGAAATTGCCCCTGCAATCAGGTTCCGTCAACAAAAATGCTTTGTGGGTAATGGAGGCACGCGTGGCAGGTATTAGTTGGCAAAATTTATTGAGATGGCAAGAGAGATGATAAGTAGTGTTAGTACAGAGACTAAAACCAAAAACGCAAATTTATATAGAGATGAAATTAAAAAACATAAACATCAAATTTTGAATTTTAAAAACAAAAAATGCGCTAAATTACAGGAACCAGAAATAGCAAAAAAGATTTAGAGGCCTAATTTTAACCTTAAAAAATTTGGAAGCTAATTCCCTTACTTTAGTGGCAGCCACTTGGATCTTGTAACAAAGATTATTTCTCACTACAGTTAGATTATAATTTCAAAACGTTATTAAGTACTAATCTTTCATCCAAAAAAAAAAAGTATTAACCTTTCAAAACAAGATCTTGCTTTCTATTCTATCTAATTATTCAAATTGTCTAATAACAAAAATTACTTCCTTATTATCAGACCAATGGCGGAGCTAAGAATTTAATTTTATAGATTATGGGAAAAAAATTTATCGTAAATTCACATATGACATAATATATACTAGCGAAGAGACAGACACTCGCGTGCCCTTTTTATTACATAAATGTTTAAAAATTATAAACGGTATTTTTTTTTATGAAACATATACACACACATTAGCGTTTAAAGTATGTCTGTCTGTCTATTTTTTTGTTACGCTAATGCGTATAATTTTATTTTAGTGTTGCATAGTGCGTATAATTATTTTTATAAAATTTCGATTTTAATTAAAAGTACAAGTATAGATGGCTAAAAATACTATACTTATATATATTTTGCACCTTTATATTGTAACAAATTATGCATTTATTTTCTTCTTAAAAAAAACTAAACTTATCTTTTTCAATGACACCAACAATGTAACAAATATAATATCATATAATATAAATTCTTATCTTTTTCAATGACACCAAAAATATGGTATTCTTATAACGAAATTTGTTATTGAGTATAATTGGAAAAGAAAAAACCAACTATTTTGATATTATTTATGTTATTATTTGAATAGTCATAGTATAGGTAAATAGTCATAAATCGAAATAAAAGAGGTCCGTCATTTTATCAACAAATGTACAATTTGAAATAAGAGAGATGAAATATAACCTACCAATAGTGTGCTAAATAAAATTAGGAGGTAAATGACATTTCCGAGACCTCTTTACGATGAATGTTCGAATAATATCAACATCATCAAGTGACTTTTGTTGTGCGCGTGTGAAAAATATTTGAGTTTGTCCAAAAAAAAATTATGTGGGTTAATGGGCTATTGGGTTGGACCTAATATAAAGAAAGTATTGATTGAGCCCGCGCGAGTGTCCGGGCAAGCTGGATGGTGTCTCCGCCTATCACTTTTAACTTTCATAAATCATTGTTTTTCTCCATGTTTTATACTTAAACGTTTAAAAAATGGATGCACAGTTTAGGAGAAAATCTTGTGTGATGGCAACCTCAAATAAACTATTGTAGAAGAATAAATATTTAAATGACCTTTATTTTTGAAATAACTAAATTATGTGTATTTTTATAAGTGTGTTTAAGTAATATTTATTTGGAATTGTTGGAGTTGTGACAAGACAAACATTTTTATATTTTATATTCATTTCTCAGAAGAAGTAAAAAGTCGTGTTTGTTTTTAAGTTAATAAAGTTGTGTTATCCCCGTGAGCTTAGCGGTAGGGATATTGCATATTATATATAAGGATTGGGGTTCGAACCCCGAACATCCCATTTCTCTACATTTAATTGTGTAAGCTCTAACCACTAGGCTACTTAAAAAAAAAAATTGTGTTAACTTAAAAAAAAAACTCCAATTTTGGTCTCAACTTCACAGCTTTAAAAAAAAAAAAAAAAACTCCAATTTTGTCTTGAGCCAAACAAACCCGTTTTTCAATGCCCATTGTGCAACTTAGCTTTGTTTGGCAACATAGTTGGCTATGGATACTTGATGTTTGTGAACTTGCTGCCATAAGAAACTTCCATATACCTATTATTATTTGCTATACTCGCCCAAGAAAACACCTCATGATAATATAACTGTATTTTTCAGATCTAAACGAAACCATTAAACTGAAAGGAACCATTATGGTGCAAAAATCTGAATAACGTTACTATTGAACCACAATAGTATTCCATCTCTAATATAACGCATGCCTTTTGGTGTTTACAGTGTCATGGAACCAAGCAAGAGGCTCAAAGTTAATCAGCAGAGATCCCCATTGTTTGACATCACAAATGGTATAAACAATCCTTCAACCTATCCAAATCATGTTATGAGGCTTTAACTTTTTGGCTTAATAACAATTTTGGTTTAATAATTTCAGAATTTTTCTTTTCGTCGTGTCTATCACTTCCTTTCCATAAGTTATACTCATATGTCATTATGTGAAACGCTTCTGATATCACCATGAATTATGCGCCTCATGTATCGACATAATGAAGCGTAATTGGTTTATTGAACTCTATATAATTGCAGACTATTTTGATGTGGGAGAGCCCGCGTTTGTTTGTCGATGGTACAAGGCAGCCATGTGGTATGAGGAAAGAGTCTCCAAACACCGTAACACATCTATTCCAGAGTTTTCCATGTGTTGTATGCAAGGGAGAATTAACATTGCCCGTTTTGGTAAACTGTCGCAGCCTTTGCATGATCTAGATTTCAAAATAATAGGAAATCAAGTTTTTTCAAGAAAACATTAAATCATTTAATAACATATTGGCCTTTACATCAATCGGTGCAAAGATAGATAAAACAAAGAATAATGGCAGTGCTCCACCCATCTTTGTTATGAATGGAGAGAACTATCATCAAATAGGAAGTTTGCTCCCCTATCTGCGTCACAAACCAAAGTTCGCTCACTTAAGCAAGTTGACATATATCTTTCACAATCAGTGTTCTCGTATGGTCAACTATACGTTGCAATCTCACGTATTATATCAAGAGTTGGTCTGAAAATATTGTTAACTAATGATAACGGGGATTGCATCAACACCACTTCAAATGTAGTTTATGAAGAGATTTTCCAAAATTTGTGATCATCTATCATGTTTCCTTCAGATTATTTTTTGCAAAACTGTTTTGTTGTTTATGTAATGGATCATGTTGCAATATATATCCTTCTCCATTAATTTTGACCTGTGCGATAACACGAATCTAGTTTTGTTAATATTCATACAAGTTCCATTGAATTTATACGTAACTCATTTGAATGGATGAGATCCATGTAAATTTTATGTCGCATAATACTAGAGTGCTTTGGAAAAGACAACAGAGATTGTAAATTTGATCCAAAATATTTGCAATGCAAAAAAACTTATCTCCTTGCTTTTCACAAAATTAAAGTGGGACCCATCTAGATTCTTGTTTTCCCTTACTTTTGAACATTGTTCCAAACGATGGAAATGCTCTTTCTCTCTAGCTTCACTCCTTTGGTTTTCTTTTGAACCAAACACAGTGTTAACGAAAGATGAGCTTCAGCAAGAGCGAGTCTCTTGCTTCGTTTTCTAACAATTTGTATTTGTGGATATTTTTTTGTGTGTCGATGATACTTTGATTCATTTGAAGATTTGAGTAATGATGGGTACTGTTTGTGCTAGATACCCATTTGCAATCCCTTTGAAATCCCAATCCCTAACTCGCAGATTGGATTGCTCAATCTCTCAATTTCCCCTTTGCAGAATCACCTTGTATTCTTCCTCTAGAATCTTAATTCATCGAGTATGTGCACGACCTGATATTGATGATTTCTACTGGGAGAAAGTTCCAACACCCATTCTTGACACTGTTCAAAACCCTCTTTGCTTGAAGAACCTTTCTCAGCATGAGTTGAAACAACTAGCTGCTGAAATCCGTTTAGAGTTGTCTTCTATTTTCTCGGGCACACAAATATCAATAAATCCAAGTATGGCTGCCGTGGACCTCACAGTTGCAATTCATCATGTTTTTCATGCTCCAGTTGACAAGATATTGTGGGATGTCGGTGATCAAGTAAGATTATTAACATTGTTCTTTTCGTCGAGTTCATTTCCTAAGCATTCAATTAAAAGAAAAAAACAATCCAATTTGTCTGCAGACATATGCACATAAGATACTTACAGGACGGAGATCCCTCATGAAGACAATAAGAAAAAAGAACGGTCTTTCTGGTTTTACTTCTCGATTTGAGAGTGAATACGATGCATTTGGTGCAGGTCATGGATGCAACAGTATATCTGCTGGACTTGGTACTTTATATTTTTCTTCCTTCCTTCTTTCATGATATTATATTAGTTTCTTGGAGCAATGTTCAGGCTTTCTTCATGTTCGTTTAATTCTCATCTTCTGTTTCGATCATATGTATGTGGGTTGGTTGATTAGTTGCATTTTTCATTTTCCTTCTTAAACGAACTAATGAAATTATTTTAGGTGAAATCTCAAATGTTCTCAAAGTCATATGGAGTATATTTTGTTTCAGGAATGGCAGTTGCAAGGGATATTAAAGGGAGACGAGAACGTGTAGTTGCAGTTATCAGCAATTGGACAACTATGTCTGGCCAGGTCTATGAGGCAATGAGCAATGCAGGTTATTTGGACTCAAATATGGTGGTAATTTTGAACGATAGCCGCCACTCTTTACTCCCAAAAATTGAGGAGGGCTCGAAAACCTCTGTCAATGCCCTATCTAGTACCCTTAGCAGGCTCCAATCCAGTAAATCTTTCCGAAAGTTTAGAGAAGCTGCCAAGGTATGCATCTTGTTCTCCTCCTTTGCAGAGAAATTGCAAGATATCTGTAAGTTAGCATTCAGTGTGTGTTGTTCAATAGCATACATGGTCGTCGTGACAATGCCACATCATTCAACTTTAAATGAACTTTCTATGAAAAGAAAGTCTGTGTGCTAAGTAAGCACTTCAAAACGGATGCACGATCAGCATTATGAAATGATTTAAGGCCTTTAAAAATATACATCACTTTCCATTTTGATTTAATGTGACTACTCAGCTCGTCTTTGTGTGCATTAGGAAATATAAGTGAATGTGCAAATCCCCCAACCCCAAAAACAGAAGTGCTTGGTTGTATACAATGAAGCACGGACACGATACAAGTATCGGATACGACGCGTATCCGATACGGTGATACGTCGTTCATTGAAAAACATAGGATACGATAAGTTTGAGATATGCATATAAAAAATTATATATGTAATAAATATATTATTGTAATTTAAGAAAATTAAAATAAACAGACAGCTTGAAACATTTATTTATTTTTACCGAAATTGAATTGACATTTATAGAAAAAATATTTACGGTAAAATCCAAAAGCAATTGTAGTTAACGTACAATTGAATGAGCAATCGGTTAAATGTATCAACTCAACTATCAATTAAAGTAAAGAAAAACATAGCTGCAATAAGTAATGAAATCATAGAAAAATTCACTGTATCTATTAAAGGAATGAGAAGAGGTAACTAAAGGAGAGATCGGAAATTAAGGAGGGGAAAATTTTTTATTGGAAAAAAACTAAACAATCAGAGATGAACCAGCCGTATCAGTGGCGTATCCGAGGCGTGTCGGCCGCGTATCGACGACGTATCGAAATTATTTTATTTTTAAAAAATAAATAAATAATTCAGATATGCCGTCGATACTTATCGACAGAGTATCAGAGCGTATCGGCGTATCGGATACGATACGGTTGCTATTTTGACGTATTGGTGCTTCATAGGTTGTATATCTTAAGGGTTATATTCAACTAGCGTTTCCATGTTTTATCATTCAAAATAAGTCATCTGTCTAAAAAGTAATAATGATGATCCTTATTTGGCCTCCAGTCTCTACATCGTAATGATCCCCACTTCTGCTTTACCACAGGGTGTTACAAAACGTATTGGCAGAGGCATGCATGAATTAGCAGCTAAAGTTGATGAATATGCTCGTGGTATGATGGGTCCACCAGGTTCTACTCTATTTGAAGAGCTTGGGTTGTATTACATAGGCCCAGTGGATGGACACAATATCGAAGATCTAATAAGTGTTCTTCAAGAAGTAGCTTCTTTGGATTCAATGGGTCCTGTCTTGGTTCATGTTATAACTGATGAAAATCAGGTTGAAGAACACAATAAAAAAAGTTACATAACAGACAAGCAACAAGATGGTATTGCTTTTATTATTCTATCATAAGTGTATCATATGTTTTGTTCCATTATGTGCTATTTCTTGTAAATAAAATGAGATTACAGTCTAGGAGTCTACTGATTTAATTAAAAACGAGGAACTGGACAAGACAAGAAATTTTGTTACATGTTTAAAATGGTTAAGAGATAGAACAAATGTAGAAGTGTGGTACAGAAAGAAACTCTAGATTTTAATACTCAAGAAGATATGTGACAACACTATGTCGCTATCTAAAACACCAAAATATTCATTTTCCTCTATATGTGTTGCAATGTTTAGCAGGACATAAACATTACACAGTATAAAGGATGTTGAAGTAAATTTTACCTTACATTGTTTGTATTGTCTATTTACCACCAAACAATAATAATCATGATACAAAGTTGTGCTTAGACTCAACCGTTTTGGCCTACTTTTAATGTGCCTGAGTGTGCATCAAATGCGTCCTAGATTTCCCCCCTTGTTGAATTTGTTTCAGATGCTTAAGCCTTTCAGAAAATGAAACCAATCACTTCATTTATTGATTACCTTACAGATAAACTCTAATACTCTATACACTAACTTACATATAAAAAACAAACCAAGCCCAATCCTACTGGTTGGAGTAAACTATATGGATAAACGGACACCATTATCAAAACACCAAATTTTAGTAAAACCATTTACACTGGGTATTTTTTAAGGTTTTCTCTCAATGTTTTCTTAGATTTTTCTCTATCCATTTAAATATTCTTCCCAAGCCTTTTTTTTTTACCATTTCCTGATATGAGCTGAAACCAACACTGCATTTATTTGGCTTCTTATCTTGACTCTGGTGGATATAATTAATATTTCCTATAGGTGTAGTACCATGCTTTTGAAACCAGGAAATTATAGCTTAGTTTCTTAATGGCTTGACTTCCTCATTATTTTGAAAATTTGAATAATATGTGATTTTCGCAATCGCTTTCTAATTGGTTGTGTATGTTAACTTTTCAGAATTGGTTAGTTCTGATTTGTTAGACAATGCTGGTCGGCTTCAAACATATGGTGATTGCTTTGTGGAGAGTCTGGTAGCCGAAGCTGAGAAAGACAAAGACATTGTGGTTGTTCATGCAGGAATCACGACAGAGCCGTCACTTAAACTGTTTATGGAAAAATTTCCAGATAGGATTTTTAATGTGGGAATTGCTGAGCAACACGCTGTCACATTTGCTTCTGGTTTATCATGTGGTGGATTGAAGCCATTTTGCATTATACCTTCTTCCTTTTTACAGAGAGCCTATGACCAGGTTCATACTTATTTCAGCTTAAGCTATCATGATAACCACTATATGTAGGTAACAGACAATAAGAATTTCTCAGAGAACATCCTATCTTTTGTCTGGGCAGGTCACGAGATAAAGCTACTAAAGCTTTTTTTTAGATTCCAACTTTATAAAATTAAATTGTTAATTTTATTATGATTTTTGGTAAAAAATAAATAAATAAGATCCCTCTTGTATAAATAAACTGTTAATTTTATAACGGTTTTTTTTTTCTTTCTTAAAGATAGGCCTCTTATGTCCTAGTGAAGACCCCTCATTTAATTTACTGAGATTTACAATGATCCCTTTTTAAGTGTATTTTAGGCCTCGATATATATTAGGCAGGTTCTGTTTTTAGTTAAAATGAAGGAGTACTGCATATCTGATTCACGCCGTAACTGCCAAATTGTAAGTAATGAAGGGGATTGTACTTTATGAACCCTAAGGCTTCGTTTGGGGGTTTGGAGAGGAGGGAATGACAGGACTTGAGGGGAGATAAAGAGAGGGAATGAGATAGAAATCTTTCACCTTATTTGAGAGAGTG
>Ga0315913_1004991_pt1 | contig 16092 bp, 8 predicted proteins | sample MpolsnodulesMG_FD_207736 | JGI IMG/M metagenome (GOLD analysis project Ga0315913, IMG submission 207736) | Medicago polymorpha root nodule microbial communities from Los Angeles, California, United States - small nodules | ecosystem: Host-associated > Plants > Roots > Nodule | place: USA... | reverse complement strand
GTAAATTTTTAAGGAGGTTTTGGTGCATGTCCCCCTCCTTCTTTGTTTTGCTTCTTTTTATGAAATATATTTTTGGTAGTCTAGCCCTTTGCTAGCTACCTGGTTTTTGGTTAAAAAAAAAAAAGTCTCTTAAGAGATCTCCCCCTAACCATGAACCAATACACAAGTATCAATTCATATGTTAAGAGAATTATATGAATTTGTTTTGAGTAAGTTTTGTTTATGAGAGTTATTGGTACCCAACCAAACTTCGGGGTACTTAAGGATTTACATTTAGTATAGTAATCAATCAAGTATTATAAAAGAAGTAGACTAATAATTTCCTCCATCAAAGGTTCGTTATTATGATAATAATCGTGAACATTTTCCATAAATGGAGAATGAAATAAGTGGCAGAATAAGATATGAGCATAATTTGATTTTGGATCTGAAAACTAAGAGATTGAGCATCTATTTTGTATTAGGAATTAAAAAGCGAAGTGGCTATTTTCTTGGACAAAAAGTTGAGCAAAAATGAGATTTTATTTCATTGATTGATTCAGAAAACATGATTTTTTTTCCTTTTCATTAGCCAACAAATACACAAATAGACGTGGAGAGGGAAGTGATTACAAACCTACCTACAATCATGTCCCTATAGTGCATAAACGAGATTTGATTTGGACAATTGCTATTTTGTTACCAACAATTACACAGACTTGAAGCTTTGATGCAACAGTAAAGTTGTTATCACTTTACTGAAAAATCACAGTTTCAAGTTCTAAAAAAAGTCTCGTTTGTAAAAAAGAGAGTAAGGTTGTGTACAATACATTAAATAACATGACTCCTTATGAGACCCTATGTACGAGAGTTTTGTAAATCAGATTGCCTTTTTATCGGATCAGATAATGAATTGGTGTGGTCACCGATTCAAGGACTAAAGGTCGGGCGAATCCAAAAAGAGTTGGGCAAGAAATAACTAAGTATAATTTTTTCATTTCAATATAACATAAAAATTAACAAACAAAAAGTAACACAATATTTGTTATGAACAACTCATACTTACATGACGGATCCATGGAAGGAATGCTCTTGAGACGGCGGCATTTGGCCAGAACCCCAGACTGAGGTGAGGCCCAATGATATGGATATCGTAGGAGTGTATCTGCAAATACTTTGACACTTAAACCAATGAAATGCTCAAAATACGTATGAGATTTTGAACATGCATACCTTAATAGACAACATTGTCTGATGCTTATATGACATGAATAGTGTGGAATCGGGATTGGGTCAGACCACAGTCCAATCTGAAATATAGTATATTGATTTTTTTGTGTGAAAAATTATATTGATAATTTTGCACCATTAATAATGGAACTCGATTTATTGTCCAATGTCCATATTTAATATCTTCAAACTATAACACTTGAACAACAAAAAACTATAAAAAAAAACCCCTAAAAAAACAAAATAAAAACAAAAATAACACTTTTTTTTGACAAAAAAACAAAAATAACACTTAAAAGTAAGAAATATTTTAAATTCTTCGTAAATTAAAATAAAATACATTTATCCATTTTTTTTTTAAATACATTCATCCACTTTATTTAGCCTTCTCCTATGTTTTATCACTTTTAATAAAAATGAGTAAAATATGGAGTATTTTAATTCTTAAAATAGATCACTAATTATTGTTTTTATTCTACGGGAAATCATCACATTTAATCCTCTTTTCTTGCTTCACCCAAAAAAAAATCCTCTTTTCTCGGTTAGGAAAGAAGGATAAAAATAAAAAAAGTAGTAGGGACTTTAAGGATTGAAAATGATAATTATTCTATTTTGAGGAATTAAAAATACAGCGTTTAATGACATTTAGGGCCTTTTATAGTCATGTTTTGTGTAATTTTGTTTCAAAAATTATTTTGTTCAAGTTTATCTTCTTTTGTTCAACTGAAGTTAGTGGAATAAGCTGCTTGTTTTTCTTTGATATATGAAAGAAAAAAAAACCATTATTCATTTTCCATGCATTTAACAAATGTTAATAAAAAAACATCTCAATAATAAATAAAAAAATTATAAAAAATATTCATTAAAACAAACAAATAAAAAAAATGATTTTTTTTTATCAAACCTGAATATGTACATGATTGATTTTGGTACCCATCGATGATCAATCACTCAAGTTATTTTTTTCACAACATTTGAAATCAGGTTATTATAGAGTCTGATTCAAAAAGAAAATATAAAGAGTAGCAAAAAAACTGTTAATTTCCTACATCAAAGGTTCATTACATTATCACAATAATAACCGAACGTGATTAGGGAACATTTGCCATAAGTGGAAAAAAAAAAAGTGGCAGAATACCGTAAGACGTAATTTGATTTTGAACCGAAAAATAAGAGATTGAGCAAATATTTTGTATAAGGAAATAAAAAAAAAAAACGCGTTTAATTAAGATTTTTTAAGAGAAGACAGTAAATTAAGGATAAACGGGAAAATAAATTCTAAAGTAAATGATAACTTTAATCTCTCACTCTACACTATGAACGGTCCTAGGGTATAGGTTGGGACTGCGACGGCCTAGACCCATGTCGGTTGGGGCCCAAATTTATTTTTTAAGGTAGGGAGTGTATATAGAAATATTTGGCTATTGGGGGCATATATAGCAAAATTCTCTTAAAAAACCCCAAACATTGACATGATGAAAGACTGGGCTGAAATATGTTAATCTTTTTGGCCCTTTTGGCGCGATGTGCTATATATACCCCATGTAGCACAAAAATTTCTATATACACCCTCCTAACAAAATTTGGTTGTTCTTCATAATGTGCTCAAACGTTTGTTATCGAAGAAATTAGTGATATTTTTTTGGATCCTTTGTTCGTAATAATGTGTCTCACTAATATTAAAAGTATCGACGATATTTATTATTCAATAAAATGAGATAATTTTCATAACAAAACAAAATATATTTTAGTTGAAAATGAGTCTACTAGAGAAATTAACCTTAATCTTGTTTTTCAAAGATTCCAAAAAAATAAATTATATCAATATATAGTAATGTCAATTTTTTTGAATTGATTTATAGGATTGAAGAATTGAATTTGATAATGGAAGATCATACAAAACACATTCATCATTATGAAAGCGATGTGAGATCACTACAGGAAAAGAAAAAAAAACTGATGTGAGATGCATAAACTTTTTTGTTTTGCTATTCTTTTTATAAATAGCTGCATTTGACATACGATGTTTTGGGATGCTAAAAATTCAGTCTACTTCGCATGTGCTATTGTTCTCTACTTTTACAGTATTTTATTTTGTTTTGGTGTCTATAGAGTACTTGATTTATTTTCAGATGTTGTCTAAAAAACATTTATTTGGTAGTGAAAAGCGAAATAAAAAAACAAAATGAAATGCTAATAAAAACATAACAATGAGCTAAAAAAAATTTATGGTGTGTTATGTAAGGGGCTCTTTTCTCATACTATGTCTAAGGCTAGTCAAACTCTAGGAACGACCCTTCTCTGCACCAATCACAAAGGTCTTTGACTTAGGGTTAAATAGAAAGTAGTCCCTGAATGTGCAATTTCGTTATCAGTTTAGACCCTGATATTAAAAACTTATGCTAACTGATGAGGTGACAAATGTTTTGTGTTGGCAAGGTACATGGGGTGTCACAGTAACTAAAGTGAAAGTAAAAAAATTATCACTTTGGTCCCTGTACCACCAATCAATATCCCTAAATTGAATATTAAATCCCTAAATCCCAAATTTAATTCCCTAATCCCTAAATTCCATTTAATACACTCTTTTGTTCAAAATCATATCTTCCATTAAACACCAAAATCGAATCACATGATAATGAATGTTGGTGCAAACTCGTCCGAACGAAGTGTTGCTCATTAGTCAAAAATTATTTCATCTTCCTCAATGAAGATGTCATTAAAGTCCCTGACTGTGCATACTTATTATCAGTTAGGTCCCTGACAGTTACCACTCACTGTCACTAAGGTCCTTGACAAACCATGTATATTAATGTTTAAGAGAATGTTGTTGAGAATGATTTTTCTAACGACAATGACAGTTACCATTCTGACGAACTAAGGAGCCCTATAAGTACCGATAATGAAGGTGATGGAAATCGAAGACAAATTTTTCCTCTGTTTAATTCAAGTGCAAAGTTTGTCAGGTTCACTTGGAGTTAGGAATGGAATTTGAAACTTTGAATATATTCAAAGAAGTTGTGAGGAACTACACTGTATACCATGGAAGAGATATAAAGTGTTTGAAAAATGACAAACAAAGGAGCAGAGTTATATGCAAGGATGAATGGTGCAAGTCAATGATGCATAATGTATGTACTTTTTATAGTAATGATTATTTTTATGTGCCTATGATGCTATCACTTTGTGTTTGTAAGTGTTTGTTGTCAGAGACCTTAATGATAGTCAGTGTTTACTGTCAAGGACCTAACTAATTGTAAGTACGCACAATCAAGGACTTTATTGTCCACTTTAATGTTTTTTGTTTGTTTATTCTATATGCTCAGGACAGATTTGTTGAGGAAGATGACCCAGTTCTTGACGAATGAGAAACACTTCGTTTGGACGAGTTTGCATCAACGCCCATCATCATGTGATTTGATTTTGGTGTTTAATGGAAGATTTGATTTTGAGCAAAAGAGGGAATTAGATGAGATTTAGTGATTTGAGAGTTACAAATTCAGAGATTAAATTTGGGATTTAAAGATTTGAGATTCAATTTGAGGATATTGATTTTCGATTTAGGGACCAAAATAACCATTTTCTACTTTCATTTTAGTATCTGTGACACCTCAGGCACCTTGTCAGCAAAACATTTGGCACATCATCAGTTAATAGAAGTTTTTAACGCCATGGATTAAGCTGATAACAAAAGTGTGGGGACTACTTTGTATTTAATCATGAGTTGGAGACCTTTGTGATAGCGAGATGTAAAGTCAGACACTAAAGTAACTATTTACTAAAGTTCTTGTCTCATGGAACATGACAAAACATCTAGCAAGAAACCGGACAAAAACAAGAATTTTTGTCCCTCACTAAATCATGTGACAACTCAAAAAAGTATTGAAATATCCCTTTTAGTGTCTAACAAAAAAGAAAATATTCTTTTGATTCAAATGTGCATAGTTATTTACTTGATGAGCTACGTGCTCCATATAGATGAGTCTTGTATTCCATATGAGATGAGTTTTATGCTCCATATGGATGGGTCTTATACCCCACATTTATTTGCTCTGATGAGCTATGTGCTCCATATAGATGAGCCTTATACTCCACATAAGATGAGGTTTGTGTTATATATGAACGTATTTTGTATCCCATAGTTACTTACCCGGATGAGCTATGCAATCACATAGGAATCCATGTATATCTACGAGGATGAGAATAGAAGGATGAAAAATAACATGGAGGATGAGAATGGAAGCAGGGAATGCTCATCAGTTATTCATAGCTATCATGTCATTGGTAACTAAAAATTAAAGAAGAAAATGTGCCAAGTTTTACCATACAATCAGTATTGTAAGGTGGGGGTGAAGTATGATATTCGACAATCGTACGTAGTTTAATAACAAATTGATTTATAAAAAGAAAAAAAACGTTGAGTATATAAAAAAATAACTTCATTTAAGATCACAATAATGGAAACAATTCTGATACCAAAAATTTGCGACTGTATTCTATCAATTAGTCAGTTTTGATGTGTATATAATAAATACACACACTGAGACTATGTAAGGTGAGTCCAAAATTTATGTATCCAACTTTATAATATTCTGCATGAATATGTATCTCTATATCTCTCTCAAAAAAATGTATCTATATATCTAAAGAAGCTGAATGTATTCAACAAGGAAAAAGCAAAAATGAATACTCCATTTGAATCTTTCTGTCAACAAAATTGATTTGGTTTAACTTTTCACTACACCATATTAGATGATCTTTTCTCAACTTTTTCATGTTTATCACCTTTGAAATCAACTTCAATCCTACTTGTGCTAGAAATTGCTCATGATCCAGTTGAATTTGATCCTCATTGTGTTTTTGGAACTTCCTTACTATGCAATTTCCACTTCTTAGTCTTTCCTTGAGTTTTCTCTCCTTCTACAACATTCAAAACCCAATAAAAAATGAATAATTCCTTAAGAATTTTATAGTGTCCATACAATCAAAATAAACTAGTTTCTGAAAGAAAAATGAATAATTGCCGACTAGAGAGACAAAAAGAGTAATTTATTTAAGCAAAATGTTATGTTTTTTTGGGTCAAGTAGTCTAGTACCGAAGCTCACGCATTCTAGGATTCAATGCATTGTCCCCAACAACTGAGTTAAACTCATATGGACAACAAAATGCTATGTATAATGACATCATCATAGCTCAAGTAATCCCAATTAAATTACTACAACAACTAGAAATCATTTGCAGGACGCAAAAAAACATAATATAAAATTATGAAAATAAATAAGCATGGAGAACATCAGCCAAATTATTTAAATCTGGGTGTTGGGTCTCGAAACTGATGAGAGATACTCTCAACCAAATGACCTCTCATGAGACAAACAAACTTATTTACACTATAGCCTAAAAGAACTAAATTTTATGGAGGTCTAAATTTTAAATTAAAATTTAATAGAGACTAAACTTAAAACACATGATTTTGTAGGGTAAAAACATATTTAAACTAAGAAAAAAAATGTAACTAGACAAAGGAAAATAAATTAAAAACCTTATGCAGTCGGATTTGAATATCCCGTAGAAGTTCTGCTTCCTTGACCTCATTCTCTTTGTGATGAAATACTTTATGGAACACATTCTCATCATCTTTATCTGCTCTCACAAACTTCCAAAACACTTGCATAGATTCCTTAATTATTAATTCTAACCTTTCACTAGCAATTCCATCCTCTTCACCCCACTTAATTTTTTTCTTATCTTTTGTACTATCATCTGGAAAAAATCATAAAAATATTGTTACATGATAATTAGCACCGACATATAGACATAAATAATAATTTTAAAAATAGAAATGATTGAATGTAAATACATTTATTAGTGTGAAACACTAACACATGTATAACACATAACACACTTTCATTCTGAAATGTCGATGGTATGTTGTTATTACTATAATTTTAAATTGTTCACAACTGCAATTGCAGCCGTAATATTGACGATTTAATGAGGTTGTGTTTTAATGCAATATAAAGGTTTACAATGCAACCACAATTGCGTCACAAAGTTTAAAACGAGGTTGTTATGACATCTAACCTAGGGTTATGTGTGTGCATGCAATAAGTAATTGAGTTATAGTAAAATTTTGTTGCACCTTTTATGATTGGAACTTGAAGCAAGTTGCGAATGACACACCGATTCTTGACATAATTTTGAATCCTATGGTCTTGCTGAAATGGCTCATCCTCTAAGAACCGTTGCATGAGGACTTGAAAAAGTTGAAATTCACCAGCAACTAAGTTATACCTACGAGGTCGTGGAGTATCATATTTTTTCAACTCTTTGATTTTCTCATGCTGCCAACATAGGATTTCCCAAGAGAGACAAATTTGGCCAACATAAACAATTTCCAAATCCCTATGCAATTCATTAACAAGCTTCAACATTGGGTCAATTGTGTTCTTTTGAGCTTTGCGTGGCCACAAATTCTGAGGGATCACTAGAGGCTTGACTTGTTGGACGGTTGATTTTTGCATTAAAAATAATTTTGGAGGGTCCTTTAGTTGAAGAAGCCCTGAATCAAGGGTAAAACAAGTAATTTAATTACTCAATGACAAAGGAAAACTAAAAACAAAAATACCTCAAAGCTGAAATGCAACTTTAGGTTACCTAGAAAACAAGAAATGTAACTTTAGACATTTCCAACATATTTACTAAATACTATTATTATAAAATTGAAGGAAATGGGTCAATACATCTCATTAATATATTTATATTTTAACAATCTCAATATATAAATTTGGACTCCATGCATTCAGAGAAATAAATAGTAGTTGATTTGGATTGATATATCAAAATCAAACGATTCACGTTCTAACTTTGTATTCTAAATACGAAATATTTAATTTAGTTAGAACGTGTGTGTCGTATGATTTTGATCAGCCACTAAAGATGGTGTGACTTCGTCAAATGTATATACACACGTTGGCTTTGAATGGAAAACAAAAACAATGGAAAATATTGGCAAAGAGTGGAATTGAAAAGTTATGGTGTAGACTTGCCTCTATCAGTGGCTTTGTGATTAGAAAGAATATAAAGGGTAAAAGTAAGCTTTATGTGCACATTATTAACAAACTTGTAGCAACACCTAACTGTAAATAAACATGTAGTATCCAAAAGAGATAGAGAAAAAAAATAGCACAAAACAAAATACAACACTATAACATAAATCAAGATATTTTCAAAATAAACTTCATTGTGTTATTTTGAAGTGTCAAACTAGAACATCATTATATCTAATTTCAACATAAATCGTTAATGAATATTTAGACTAACTTCGTGTTCTAATCTCTAAATAATATGCTTATGAAGCATGGATACGAACCAAGATACTAGACACGATACAGACACACCTATACCACTAATAATTTGAGAAAATAACGTAATTTAGTGTAATTATATGTGTCGGTGTCGGACATGACATGTGTCTGACAACGGGACACGCCTAATCCGAGGATGTCCGGGTTTCATATAAAATGATCAAATCATTGAAATTATCCAAATCCAATATGAACTAAATACAAGTATCTTAGCATAGAAAAAGAAGTCAAATAATTTGGCTCTTACCTATTGCATGCATGGCCTGAAAATTCAAGACATCAAGTTTCTTTATTTTCTGTGCATAGCATTTGTAAACCTTTTGAATTTCAACAATGTGATCTTTGTATTCCATCTTCTCTTCAATACTCAATGGCTTTATTTTCTCTTCACCAACTTTTGAAGAGTATTCTCTTTCTTCTTCATCCTCTTCCAAAATTGTTGCAAGTCCTCCTTGTCTTGCATTTTTCAATTCCAATTTGATTTGTTCCATTACCTCATCATTCTCCCACTCAAATTCATCCTCATCATCTTCATCTTCCTCATAATCCATTTCATCCAACTCTTCTTCATACATAGTTTCTTCCTTTTCGTATTCGCGCTCCACAAAACTAGCCGAGTCTTCTTCTCTATCACATGAAAAGTGAGTTTCCTTTAAATCTTGAACTTCCTCAAGACTTTCACATTCATATTCTTCACAAGAATTTTTAGAACCTATAATCTTACATGTCAAAGAATCATCATTGGAGTTTGACGTAAGTTTTCTATTTTCTTTAACATGAAACTCCTCCAAATTATGCTCTAATAGTTCCTTCTCAATATTTCCAATGCTTGAAAATTCATTATCATAAGAAACATTTCTTAGGAAACTAAAGCTTAAGACCATAGGTTCTTCATCAAAAACACCAATATCTTTGTGTTGAACTAATGAACACTTACTTGTTGTACAATTAGACCCTTTTGTTTCTTCTTCTTCTTGAACATTTTCTACACTCTTTCCACCATCGAGATGAAAATCGGAATCACCCTTTATCAAAACAGAGCACTCTGTTTCATTTTCATCTTCCAAAGAACCCTTTATATTTTCAATGCTAGAAAATGCATCATTTCTAAGGAAAGAGAAGCTTAAGATCATAGGTTCTTCTTCCAAACCACCAATATCTTTTTGTGGCACAAATTGACACTTACTAGTATCATTGAAAACAGAATCTCTTGATTCTTCTTCTTCATATTCTTCTTCTTCTTCTTCATGAATTGTTTTCAAACTCTTTCTACCATCTTGATCAAGATTTGAATCACCCTTTATAAAAACAGAGCACTCTGTTTCATATTCATCTACTTTCTTAACATCATGAGAGACACTATGTATAAAAACTGACCCTTTTGTTTCTTTTTCACTATTATCACCATCTTCATTCAAAACACTACAATCTTTTTCACCTTTTCCTTTCTCATCATCTTGTTGATTATCAAAATCATTCTCCACCAGAACAGAGTACTCTGTTTCTCCTTCTCTTTCTTCACTTTCTATATGAAAATCTTCATAGCTTGGAAATATCAAATTAGCTACCTCTTCAGTGAACTGATCAATCTCATAATCTTCAAATTGATTACTCCTTTTCTGTTCAACTAAATCAAGTGGAACAATTTGCTCATTTTTCCTTTGATATCTGAAATAAAAAATAAAAATCAATAAAACTATTATTTATTGTCCAAGCATTTAACTTAAAAATAAAAATGAATAAAATTTATCAAACCTGAATATGTATGTGAGGATCAACCCCATGGAATGAACTACATAGTTGCATAAGAAAATCCATGCAGAAGCCAATGCCCAAATCAAGTTTTCATACACAAAATCATTAGGAAAAAATAAATTGATTGAATTAATGTGAGTTTTCAGCATAACAAGGTTTTTGGTACCCATAGATGATCAATCTCTCAAGTTTTTTTTTCTTTCTTTTTTATTGAAATCAAGTTATAAAGAGAAGGAGACTACTAATTTCTTCCATCAAAGGTTAGTGATTAGTGAAGAATTTGGCACAAGTGGAGAATGAAAAAAGTGGCAGAATATGATCTAAGCATAATATGATTTTGGACCGGAAAATTTGAGATTGAGCATATATTATTGTGTACAAAGAAATTAAAAAAATGTTCTCAAAAAAAAAAAATTAAAAAAAGTAAAGTTGGTATTTTTCTTGGACAATAAATGGAGCATAAATGAGTTTTGATTTGGTCAATGGAATCTTGGTACGAACGGTTATAATAGTTTCTTTAAAAGGTTTTGGTGGTAAATAATCCAGTGTTTGCTTGACTTGATACGTTTCATATGTTAGACCTTTTGCGATGAGGTGATGAGGTGTGTTATTTGAAATAACTTTTAAGACAACAATAAATTTATAAAATAATATAGGCATCGATACGAAAAACCAAAACAACATAGAGAGAACATAAAAACATAATATGTTTATGAGAGAGAAAGTTGTCACAAAATTGTTGTATAAATATCATTTTTCTTTTGTGATAGTTAAATATTTATTATCTGAGCTTCTACGATTTTGGTACATTAACCGTCATTTTTATAATTTTTTTTTTTTGTATTTTAGAAGAGATAATTTTTTGAAAAAAAATTCATTTCACTGTTTATAAACTATTGGTTGGTAAAAAAATACAATTTTATTGTGAAAAAATATTCTCAATGCTTCTGTATGATGGGTAATAATAAAACTTTTTTTTTTTTGACAAAAGGGTAATAATAAAACTTTATTATTAATCAATTCATAATAACGTTGATAATTCTTCTGATCATAATGATCTTAATTGAGGTATATTTCCATTAATCAATGCTTATGGGACAAAAATAGTGGTCAAAAGTAGAATTTGTTTGTGTGTAATGACAATTTGTGTGCCTTATTATAATTTCTGTTTTCTTAATTTGGACTCAGTCGGGGCTGGTCTTTTGGATTTATTTGGTCAATGTGTTTTGGTCTTGGATGTGTATATGGCAAGACTTGAAGTTTCTTTACTTTTCTTTGGATTTTGGTCAGGTGATAGGGAGAAGCTAGCTAGAGGAGACAGCATGAGACCAAGTCCAAAATTAGCTCCAATTACATGGATTCATGGTCAATAACTAACCGTAACTACATGGAAATTAATGAATGATTATTAAGAAGCCACCCTTTTTATTTTAAATATAAGTAAAAATCAAAAGGTATTCAGCTCAAATTGATACTAAATACATGTTGACTTTTGTTTATATTTAAAAGAGTAAATTACACTTCACTTCCTTCAAAGATGCTTGAATTACACTACTATGTTCTTTAATGTTAAAATATACACTCTCCCCCCTCTTATTCAAAAGATATTAAAAAACATTTCACCCTCGTCCCCTAAAAAAGCTTGAATTACATTTCTCTCATTTCTCATGTTAAAATCTACACTTTACTCCCTCAATAATTTTTTTATTTCTAATAATCTAACAAAAAATAACAATCTAACAAACTTAAAAAAAACAACATTGCGGGTCTATTTTAATATAATAAAAATTTGAATACATACTTTTTGCTATTTTTTATTCAAAATTTCATTAGCATAGTTTTGAACCCTATTATAAAATATAAAACAACCCAAAATAAAGTTAAAGGGTTAATAGACCTTTACACCCTGTAAAAAAAAAAATTGGATTTGGTCCTTGTAAATTTTTTTTGTTTTAGAATAACCCCTTGGCCAGCTGACTGTGCATTTTCGCTGAGGTGGCACGCTGAGTCACCTTTTTTGATGACGTGGCACGCTGAATGTATAATTATTTTATTTTTTATGCGGTACACGTGCCATTTGTGATTTTTTAAATAAAAATAAAAAATACTTAAAAAATTTAAAAAAACTCTGGAAAAATAATAAAAACTAAAAATATTCTGAAAAAATAAAAAAAAAATGAAAAAATACAAGAAAAATTAATAAAAATGAAAAAAATTGGAAAAATTAATAAAAATGAAAAATAAATATGGAAAAATGAAAAAAAGTTCACATTTTGTTTAAGAATGTAAGAAGTTTTATTTTATAAAAAAAGAAAATTCAGGAAATTAACATTTATATTTATACAAAAAATATAAATATTTTCGAATAAAATAAAATTATGGAAATTAATTTTCAAAATCAAAATAATTAGATAATATTATATTTTCGAATTTTTTTATAATTTTAATTTAATTGATTTTTTTTCATAAATTTTTTCGAAATTTGGATATATATTAATTTTTCCAGAATTTTTTCATTTTCTAAAATTTTTCCAGATTTATTTCATTATTTTTCATTTTGCAAGATTTTTATTAATTTTTCTAGAATTGTTTTCCTTTTTTATTAATTTTTTAATTTTTCGGGTATTTTTCAGATTTTTTTTTTTAAAAGAATTTTTTTTATTTTTATTTAAAAAAAACACAAATGCCACGTGTACCCCGTAAAAAAAATAAAAAAAATTATACAATCAATGTGCCACGTCATCAAAAAAAGGTGACTCAGTGTGCCACCTCAGCGAAAATGCACAGTCAGCTGACCTACGGGGATATTCTAAAACAAAAAAAATTTACAAGGACCAAAAGTGCCTTATATTACAGGGGGTAAAGGTGTATTAACCTAAAATTAAAATATGTGAAAAGTTTATTGAGACAATAAAATATGGTTATTTAAAAGTTAATTTTATATTCTAAATTATAAAATTAATAGTAAAATATTTAAATTTAATTGTCATTGACATTTAAACTATAAAGAAAATATTTTATTTTTCTTAAATAGTGGTTTAGAATTAGTATATATCATAAAATATTTATTTATGTTAAAATAAATTAAAGTGTAGTGCATATTTAATTATTACAGGGAGAGGGTTGTAATTCAAGCATCTTATAGGGAGGTATGAATTCTATTTTTCAAGGGAGAGATGTTTATATTTTAACATAAGAGAGGAGGGGAGTGTAATTTACTCTATTTAAAATCGGAAGGAGTTCACACAGTTGTTTTCAGGGGACACATATTTGTTTAGTCTTCTATATTCTATATTTTTCACTTGTAATAAAAACGAGTAAAATATATGTAGGGTATGAAGTTCGAAACCCAAACACCACCAAAAATACTATTTATTTTCTAAAAAATTCGTTCTAGGTAAGCACGTAAGGACCAAAATAGTATTAGACGTAATTGTAATCATTTTCATAAAATAGAGGTATAATTTGACCATTTTTCTTTGAAAAATTCAAAACAAAAGTAGTAGTATATTCTTTCAAAAAAAATTAGTATAGAATTATTCTATTTTAAGGAATTAAAAATATATTAACTAGCGTTTAATGACATTTAATTTGGTGCCAATATTCTACTATGACTTTTTCTTTCAATAAACTTCTACTTATGACTTTTGCTTACCCTTGTTGATAAAAATGAAAAACAACACTTTTATTTTTGCTTTTCTAAAAAAAAAAACTTGTATATTTACTTTTCTCAAAAAAAAAAAAACACTTGGATATTTACTCAAAGGTAAATCAAGCAGAAAAATAATTGTTAGAAGAAAAAAACATAAAAACAATCGAAAAAATGAAACCTTTAAATAATTGAGTGTAAGGATCTCAACTTCCACCACATACTGGGACACTCTCATGTGGGACTCACAAACAAAAATTTTCTTGTGGAGAAAGGGAAAAAATTCTCCCAAAGTCGACGTGAAATTGGGATCACACCCATACCAGTAGAGAACAAAGGTCATGCTAACTTGTGTCTTAAAGGCACATGTTAAAGAACTCAAAAAGAATAATTTTGCATTGGAAAACATAATATTTTAACTTTTTAAAAGTTGACTGCACGACTTTTGATACGTATATTTCTATAATAAATTCTTTAATATGTGCCCTTGAAGGCACAAGTTAACATTTGCTATAAAACAATACTATCGTATAGCTTATATAATGTATGTGTATGCATATTATTACTCCCTCAAAAAATTGTGCTCCCTCCATTCTCGAATATAAGAAAAGATTTAATTTTAACGTTCATTCAAAAAATAATGTATTTGAAAATACGATATATTTCTTTAGGGTTAATGGTGCTATACCCCCCTGTAATATAGGTCATTTCCGGTTTTCCCCCCTGTAATTTTTTGTTTTGTTTTGGAATACCCCCTAATAGGTCATTCAAAAACGAAAATTTTTGCAAAAAAAAAGAAGTTGGTTTTTGAATGACCTATTAGGGGTAGTCCAAAACAAAAAAATTGTATTGGGGGGTAAATAAAAAAAAATTTATAGGGGGGAAAACCGAAAATGACCTATACTACAGGGGGTAAAGCACTATTAACCCATTTCTTTATTAGTGGTGTGTGCTTAATGCTAAAAGAGTGATAACAATTAAAAAAAAATGATAAAAATAAGTATTAATTTGTTCTATTTAACTCTTACATAACTTTCAAATTCATATCAATAGTTTTTCTCTCCTAGGGTTTCTGCCGTCCCTTTGTGAGAGTTTTGGTGTCGATCAGATTGAACCTTCCTCAATCTTGATCGTTTGTGCTTTTGTGCTTATTCCCCATCGTTTTTGAAGTATATCAGGCAGGCTGTCATTGGTTAGCAAGTGGTTCTTTCCCACTACATGTCAATTCAAATAATATTACGCTTATACCAAAAGGTGGTTCTCAAACTTCAATGAAAGATTGGCGGCCTATTGCTCTCTGAAATGTTGTGTATAAAATTGTAGCCAATGTGCTTGCTAACAGGCTCAAACAGGTGCTAGATAAATGCATTTCTATTAATCAGTCAACTTTTGTCCCAGGTCGATCCATTTTAGACAATGCCATGGTGGTTATTGAAATTGTTCACTATATGAAGGCAAAGGCTAAAGGAAAGAGTGGGGATGTTGCACTTAATTTGGACATTAGTAAAGCTTATGATAGACTAGATTGAGATTATCTACGAGATATCATGATTCAAATGCGTTTCTCATCTCGATGGGTTAGTTGGATTATGCTTTGTGTTGAGACCGTTGATTACTCGGTCTTGGTTAATGGAGCATCGTGGGTCCTATTGTACTAGGGCGCGGCCATCGCCAGGGTGATCCCCTTTCGTGAAGCTGAACGTCGCAATGACATTAGAGGTATTATGATATGCATAGATGCACCAATTATTTCTCATCTTCTCTTTGCAGACGATTGCTTTATTTTCTTTAAAGCTTGTGCACGTGAGGTTGTTTGTATGAAGAATATTTTGGCTACTTATGAAGAAGCTTTGGGGCAGGCCATTAATCTGCAGAAGTCAGAATTATTTTGTAGTCGTAATACTCCAGATGAATTGAAGAATCTCATTGCTACTACTCTTGGTGTTCGTCAAGTGTTGGGAACAGGTAAATATCTTGGGCTACCATCTATGATTGGACGTAGTAAACATGCAACTTTTAAATTTATTAAGGATCGTATATTGAATAAAATCAACTCCTGGAGTAGTAGATGTCTCTCGCAGGCTGAAAGGGAGGTTCTCATTAAGTCTGTT
>Ga0315913_1004990_pt1 | contig 16092 bp, 9 predicted proteins | sample MpolsnodulesMG_FD_207736 | JGI IMG/M metagenome (GOLD analysis project Ga0315913, IMG submission 207736) | Medicago polymorpha root nodule microbial communities from Los Angeles, California, United States - small nodules | ecosystem: Host-associated > Plants > Roots > Nodule | place: USA... | reverse complement strand
GACGTTTTGAAGAAACCCTAGCTCTCTAACACTTCTGATTCTTTGGCTAGCACTGAGTTTTGGAGGAGCACCGCTCGTGTGGACTTGCTAGAGGCTTTGCTGCTTGCTGCTTGCTTTGCTGTGATCGTGATTCCAGTTTCCAGCTTTCAGATTCCACACTTCGAGGTAACAATCGAATCACTGATTCATGTGTTAATTCGTAATGATCCAAGGAAAGAAAATCGAATTTTTATCCGCTGCTTTATTCTGAAAACGCATTCGATTTTCCTTCAGAAACAAGTTGATGCATCAATATTAAGAAGCCTATGATGATTAATGGATCCAACATAGATGAAAGATTTGCTTGGATTGACAAACTGGCCAGAGTTTTGTGCATATCTTTGAAAAAGCTCAATTAAGTTTGAATATTAGGGTTTGTAGCTTTGCAGAACAACATGATATCATCAACATATAGGATGTGGGATGGTACTTGGTTGTTTCTGGAACCAAGAAAAAGACTCAGCTCACCTTCTTAACAAGCTTAGTGATGCTTCTACTAATAAATTCCTCAGCAAGACAAAATAATAATGGTGATAGTGGATCTCCTTGTCTCACGCCTCTTGAACAGGAAAAGAAACCATGCAACTTTCCATTAATTGAAATAGAGATTTTTGCAGATGCAAGTATTTAATGAATCCATTTGCAGAACATGTCATTAAAACCATAAGCTTTGAGAACTCTGATGATGAAACTCCAATCAAGTGTGTCAAAAGCTTTTGCAATATCCACTTTGATTGCATGATTACCACCAAATGTCTTCTTGTGTAGTACATTGACTGCTTCAGATGCAAGACATATGCAATCCTTGATGTTCTTTCCTCTAATAAATCCTCTTTGTCGGACTGATGTAATAGCTGGCATGATTGATGCTAACCTATTTGCTAAAATCTTAGAAATCACTTTGAATTTGAAATTTGCAACTGTTATTGGCCTGTATTGGTCTACTGAATCTGCATTGTTAGTCTTAGGAATAAGCACAAGAGTATTTGAATTAAAGTTTGGTAACCAGAGTTAAAAAACTGAAGAACAGGAGCCAGGAGCACTATCATGATTTAGAGAAAAAAACTATCATGAGCCAGGAGCCAGGAGCACTATCATGATTTTTGAAAAAATAGTGCACCAAATCCATCAGGGCCAGGAGCACTATCTTGATTTAGAGAAAAAACTGCAAATTTGATTTCATCAGGGTTAGGCAATGAAGTGAGCATGTTATTTATCCTATCTGTAATCAAACTTGGAATAACTTCTTATACCATACCATCATTGATAATATTTGAGTTTTGAGTGAAAAGACTAGTAAAGTGAGAAACAATGTGCTCAGATACATCTTCAGGGTCATCTAGTAAGACATCACCACTCCCGAGGGTTGTAATGAGGCTAGAGGCTTGTTTGATTTTTGCAACTCTATGAAAGTATGGTGTGTTTCTATCTCCTTCAGAGTGCCATTTGACTTTGGATTTCTCTTTCCAGAATATTTCTTCAAGGTTGAGAACATTTTCAAGAGTTAATTGTGCATTCTTTTCTTGTTCTAACAAATCATCAGTGTATCTTGTTCTTTCAATTTGATCTTGTATATCATCTACCAACTAGTTAGCAGTGTTGACATGAGAATGAATATTTCCAAAGGTGTTATGGTTCCAAGTTTTGAGGTTTTCTTTGAGAAGTTTCAGTTTTTGGGTGAGAACATACATTGGGCAACCTGTGATATGTGTGTTCCAGCTTTATCTAATAATGTTGATGCAATCAGGGTGTTCAGTCCAAACTTTTAAGAATTGGAAGGTTGAATTGTGTTGGATGTGTTGGTTATTGAATTGAAAAAGAAGTGGGTAATGATCAGACCTGAGTTTAGTGAGTGTGGAAACATTTGAAGTTGAGACTGCAATGATCCAATTATGGTTAACTATGACTCTGTCAAGTCTTCTTTGTATGTTGAATCTTCCTTTTCTGCCATTGGACCAGGTGTATGAAGCCCCTCTAGTATGAAGATGGATGAAATTGTTGGTGTCAGACCATTGTTGGAATTCATCCATAGCTAATCTTGAAGGAGAGTAGTGGCTTCTTTGCTCATGAGAACCTAAAATGGTGTTAAAATCTCCTATACAACTCTAGGGTAAGTCATGTTGAGAGTGGAGATGTGTTATGGATGCCCAAAGACTTCTTCTTCTGATATAACAAGTAGATGCGTAGACAGCAGTTACACCAAATTCTTTGCTAGACACATCAATTTTAATTGAAATGGATTGATCCTTAATATTAAGCAGGGTGGGGAATATATCGGATTTACATAGACACCAGAGATTAGGTATAAGATTATTCCTATCATTAATTGCAAAAAACCTTAAGCCCTAGGTTATTGAGCCATCTTTGAGAGAAATTAGAAATATGCATCCATGGTTCAGCCAAAAAACATATGTCTGGTTTGTATTTAACTAGTAATTTCTTCACGGCCAATTTTGTAGGTGAATTGGCCAAACCTCTCAAGTTCCAATAGAAACACTTCATTTAAAAGGCTTGGGGTTACCAACCTTTGATCTGGTAGTGTAGTTTCCTTACTTTGCAATCCTTGCCTTCTCAGCTTTCTTCTTTGCTTTTGTGGTCACAATTTGAAAACCTTGATCTGTTGAACTAGGGTTTGCTGAATCTGCATCTTGGTTCACATGTTGAACTTTTGTTAAACTTGTAGCAACACCTGAGTTTGTATGATCATTTCCTTCATGTTCTGTTGCTGGGCTCTTGTTTACTTCATTCTCATCAAGTTCTGCCAAATTTGCCCATGCTTCTTTAAGAAAGCTGACATCTTTCAAAACCACTTCAGGGGTGGTATTATTATTATCAGGCATATCTGTACCAATATCTTCATCATGCCTTTGAGTAGCATCTACAAATTCTGATTCATTTGAACTAGAGGCGTCCTCCACTTCAACTTCTTCCCTATGCACCCTGTTTCTGTCCTCCAAGTCATCATTGTGTGTAGCCTGAAGCTCAGCATTGATTTCATTTTCCAGATTCATGTCTTCTTGGTTTCTGCCTGGATTCACAGGTTTGGGGGATGATTCAAGTTGTATCACTTCTGGAAACTTCTTCTTTTCAACATACACCTTGTTTTGCACAACATTTATATCATTAACATTTGTTTTAGGTTGCACCATCGTTTCTTTATCATTCATTTGCCTTATTCTACAAATATCCACATAGTGGCCAATACTCTTACAATAGGTACAAACATCAGGCAGATTCTCATACTCAAAATCAACAAAGAAGGCATAACCCTTCCTTTCTACCATCACTCCATACCTTAACTGATCAGACAAATCCAAATCCACTAAAACCCTAGCAAAGTGACCAAAGGATCTCTCCATCAAAGGTTTGCATGATATGCTGTCAGTACAAATAGGGGTTCCAACACTGCTTGCTATGGCAAACAAAATGTTTTTTCTCCGGTATTCCTGAGATAAGCCATAAATGCGCATCCAAACTTGCACAGATGTTTGGTTTTGATTTTTAGGGTTAAAATCTTTGGTCCAGGTGAAAAGCTTTAAAATACAAGGTTTAATATTCCAAGTGCCAACATGTCTAACCCTTCTTAAATCCTCTATGGACGAAAAAGATAATTCAAAGAAACCCTTACCAATTGATGTCATCCCCCATCTTCCTATTGATTTCCAGATACCTGTTAGCTTAACTCTCAAGTCATCCACATTAATTGGTGAAGAACCCTTTGGAAGAATGATCCTGCCATGAAGATTATGCTTGCATGCAGCCAATCCAGCCTCGTATTCATCATCTGGAATCTCTATAGTGAAGTGATCACCTTTTAAACAAGGCTTAGGTAGCAGGCTCACCGGAATGTCGCAAATGTTGTTAACTGCTTGCGCGAAGGTTTTTTGTTGGGAGATAGGTTTAGGGTTGGCTTTTGTGGTTTGTGGAGGTGGTGTAGATGAATCATCTTGAAGGCATGGCCAAGAAAGAATGAAGGGTTTGACAGTTGAAGCGGCGGTGGTCATGGTTGAAGATGAAAAATACGGTGGTTGAAAGGTAATTTAATGGGAAGGAAAGATAAGATATGAACAGTAGTTAGTCTTGCTAAAAATCACCAAAAAATCGCCTGAGCACATTGCTCTTTCTTCAAGATAAAATACCATATGATATGGTTCAATTTATGACTTATTTGTAGTTAATTTATTGCTGCAACTTTAATGGAGAAATGGATACTCTTATTTAATTATGATCATGGTGAAAGGTACATAAATTCCTTTTATAAATATATGATGTTTGATGTTCTATATGCATGTATAGTATCTATGTATGAATGATGGTTTATGTTAGAATTAACATGTAGTGTTTGATTCATATATACATAATTTAAAAACTATGCAAATTAAATATGTGAATTTTAGAAGTATGAAAAATTGCAAATCTGGAATAGTTAAATAATTTAATAATGTACATATAATAACAAAGGTTTTGCGATAGCCCAATGTGTGGTTATATGGGAAAATGAACAAAGGTAAACTGGAAATTTGCTTCAAATTTTCGATGAGGCCTGGAAATTTGTTTAATATTGTCCATTATATTTTTATGTCTGACATAACCACGACTTAGATTCCTATCATGCAATAACATATCGTGTTCCTTATTTGTATAATATTAGTGGGGTTTAGCATGGGAAAGGGAAGTTGTTTCCCATGATGGGAAAGTTTTTTTTGACCATTAGATTAAAGAGATGCACACATTTTATGATGGTCTGTCCACACCATATATTTCACACTGTCTTCTTCATCCTGGCTCACTATTTTACATCCAGATTTCTCGCTTCAAAAACCATTAATTTCTCAAAACCCAATTGATCTTAGTTTTTTTTTATGCAATTTTCGTGTTGTTTTTGTTTTATAATCAGACATATATGTTAATACAGTAGTATCGAATTTTCTCTCACGTTTTGGTTTTGTATTTGCTCAATGAATTTCGTTCTGTTGTGGTTGATTGAAAGAAAAAAAAAGTTGCTTAATCTAGCAAATTTGAACAAATCTAAACCTATTACATTCATGTTGAACAAATTTTTGGATTTTCGTCAGATCTTGGATGGAGAATGTGAACTGAGATTCATTGTGAGTTAGAGGTATTGAAGGTTTTCTTTATAATGGGTTTGTTCTGATTCAAGAGAGGCTCAAATTGATGAAATGGATTTGTTTGGAGGAGAGTTGCTGGTAGGCTCAAATTGTTCTTCATTGGATTTGATGAAATGACAAAATTCAAGAGAGACTCATTCTGATTCAACAGTGTGTTTGTTCAGTTCCTCAAAAGTTCTTTGTTGAAACTTGAATGAAATGGATTTGTTTAGAGTAGAGTTGCTGGTTGTGGTTGGTGAGAGAGCCATGGAGGAGATAGAATTGTTGGAGAAGATAGTGTGAAAAAAATTCAGTGTGCTACTTATTTAATCAAATTGCTAAAATCAACTTTCCCATCATGGGAAACAACTTCCTTTTTCCATGCTAAACCTCACCTTGTATAATTTGTTAAGTTTAACCCTTCTTTCAACTATTTTGATGGCCATGCTACATTGACATAAGTGTTTAATTATTCTTAAACAATTTGATAGTGGAATTAAAAATGGGAACGATATTTATCACCAATTGGCCAGATTTTAAAATATGATAAGTTGAAACATGACTTTTAAGAATTATTAGTCATAATTATAATACTACTGTGTCTGTCTTTGCATGTTTCAATGGTTTGTTTTGTATTTAAAATTGATGATCTCATATCATATGTGTAAATAATGTCAAAGATTGAATATTCATTGTGAAGAAGATAAATTATTTATACATAAAACTTTGTTATTTCCCTTATATTTTGACCCTTTGGATTTTACTCTTTTTCTTCTTTTTGATGATGCCAAAAGGGGGAGAAAGTGTATCTTTGTGTTTTGTGTTTAATTTGTTTCAGGTTATTCAATTGCAAAATAAAGGGGGAGATATACAAGATAGGGGGAGTTTCATTGAGCAAACATTGTCAATAGGATATGGTTTGTCACCATCAAAAAGGGGGAGATTGTGAAAAAGATTTCCTTCTTAGACTTGGCTGAGTTTTGATGACAACAAACTCACATCACAAAAGAAGAAAAACTATGGAGACTCAAGTTGAAGAATTAAGATAATGGAACTTAGGTTTCATAGTTATATTTTTGTAAGTATGGTCCTTATTTTTGATTTATCATTCTTAACTTATGGAACAACTTAGTATGCTAAGAAAATAATTACTATCATTTTTCTAAGTCCCCATGTGAAGCAATGCCCAAAATCTCTTGAAAATAAATCACACACTCACGATTTTTATTTAAAAGTGATTTTGCATGAAAACATTTTAACAACAATATTTAATTGATCATAGATTTTAAAATGATATTCCTTTATGCCAATAATACAAGCTTCAACGTTTTTTTTTATTACTAGATACTTCAACGTTAAATTGGCATAAGTGATTATAATAACTCAATAGATTATTCTTTTGAAATATGACTTTTGTCCAACGGTAATTTCTCTTTTAAAATATTATGCTTTTGATTATGAAAAATGTCTTTTGAAATATGATTCAACATTATATTACCGTTGGAATATAGTGTTTTTCAACGGAATGTTTTTCAACTAATTGACAGCGGCTCTTATTTTTTTAATCAGCAACAATTATTTATTTTTGTGGGAAAGTAGCATTGTTTCATAAACATCTTTTTGGCCTCTATAAATTCAATTGAGAATTAAAGTAGTGTACACACAACAACTTTCATTATCTCAATTGACATTTTCAATATCACTTGATTCTAAAATTCTCATTCTTGGAAAAACTTTGTTCATTCATTTTCATACATAAAGAAAAGTTTTTCTGAGCACTAAGTTCACATTGTTAAAGTGATATTGGTTAAGATAAAAAGCCATACATTGTTATTCTTCAATTACTTTGAAGTAAAGTTTCTCGCCATTGTTGGTGGGAATTGTTGTAAAAGATAGTGGTGTGCTATCTTGCTTGTTTGTGAGAATTTCATCATAGGTTTGGTGAAGATTCTTGTTGTAAAAGAAAGTGGGGTGCTATCTCGGTGTGTAGAGAAATATTGTTAGGGGGCCTTTGGAATTAAGGTTGCTTTGTAACAAAGATTCTATACATAGTGGAAAAAATCCTTCACAAGGTGTGAGGGGAGTGGATGTACCCTTATGTTTAGAGGGGAACCACGATAAATTGTCTTGTGTTCTTTTCTCTTTCCTGCACTTTTATTTTTTCGCATTCATACCTTCATAGTTAGTTTCCTGAAAAATTATCAAGAACGCCAATCTCTAAAAAATTGATCAATAATCCTAGAAGTGTAGGGAAGAGATTGTAACCGGCTTTAACAATGAAGTGTAGGTTTAAATTGACCAATATAAGGATGGAGATTCATATGTAGGTTTAGATTGTTCAGCCACATTGCAATTAGCTCTTTACAATTCAGCTTCCACGTTGGAAAAAGCAAGCAAGAATCAAACAATATTAACAAAGTGATAAGAATCTTTCAGTAGATGCATGGTTAGAACATATAAAGTGTTTGGCCAAGCTTAATTTCCAAGAACATATATAGCCTGGAACCTCTATCGCTTAATTGGTAAGTTAATGCTCTGTCATTTTTATATTTCTTCTATTTTTCTATTGAATATGTTCGAGATGGTTTGGTGAGGTCATAAACTATAATCTTGTCTCACTACCAAAAAAAAATAGTCACTACCAAAAAAAACTATAATCTTGTCTTAAAGAGTCACTTGGACTTAATCTAACCTTACAAAATCGAGACTACTGAGATGAGTATCTGTTGAAACATTGGTGTGATGTTGGAAGAAAAATTGGATGATTAAACACCAAGTAATTATACTAATATTGTGTGAATTGAAAAAATAGAGTGTGGAGGTCCCACATAAAATAGAGCACACACATTAGTAGTGTTTAAATTGCGGTATTTAATTTTAAATATTTGATAATGATAAAAATAATAGTAATTATTATTTTTATTCGTGAATATCACTTCCCATAAATTTATTATGGTGGTTGTGATAAGAATAAGAATTTAATTGAATTTCTTATATTTCCTTCGTTCAAATCCAATGAGTTTGTTTCCTCCACTTTTGTCGATTTGTTTCTTTTTCATCTTATCCACGAGTGTTGTTGAACTGAGTAATGGATAAGTTCTATTTGATCTTATCCATTAGAGTAACTGTTGCCGCAATTTTTGCTAAAACAGTTACAAAATCTCTATATAAATAGAGGACTTCACTCAGTTCAAAAATTACACTAAAGAGTTCTATTGAGTTGTCGAGAACTCTTTCTCTCTTCTCTCTCCAGCTTGTGTTGACGAGCTATTCTTCTCGTCATCTCCTTTTTCTGTCCCTTCGGAAAATGAGAGTGTTCTTAAGACCTTGGTCCCTATTCGGTATAATGTCCCTTCAGAATTAAGAAAGGTCTTAAAAACATAGTCCCTTTGATAATGTATGTCCCTTCGGAATAAAGAATGGTCTTAAAAACATAGTCCATTCGATAATGTATGTCCCTTCGGAATAAAGAATACTTTTAAGATCATAGTCCCTTTTTGAAACAATAATAAATTAAGAATGATTTTAACAGTATATAAATATTCTTTCAATATTTTTCTAATTGAGGAGAAATTAAAAAGTCGAAATGGTGGTATCACCATATTTGAGTGATCGTAGTGCCATATTGATATTTTGGAGAAAATAAAGTTAGAATGGTGGTAACACCATATTTGAGTGGTCTGAGCACCATAACAGAGTGGTAACAATACCATATTAAAGTGGTTTCAATATTAAAGAGTGGTCTTAGTACCATATTTGAGGGTGTAAATCTCAAAGGGTTTTCAATAGTGTAGTAGTTAACCGCACAGTTGTAGCTAAGCTTGTTTTATCCTGGAGGCGGCGTGGTTGATATTTTGCCTTGCACAATTTTGGGCAGTGCCACGAAACATCTTAAAGAGAGCGACCTGGTCATGACTCAACCTAGTAACAACTTCGGTAGATATTCTTTTTCAAAATAGAATTTGGAAATCCAAATACAATAGTTTGGAAATCCAAAAACAACAGTATCACTTATAATATATTTACATGTTAAATCTCGTCTATGGTAGGACTTTCATTGTGGCGGGATTGACCTGATTGTGAGTAGCCTATGAGATCTTGGATGTGCTCTTATAGCATCTTAAAATTTGAACTTACCAAACCAAACTTATAAGGGGAGAGATGTCTCGCACTTATAAGACATTTTTAGGTCATATCTCATCAAGTGCAGGACTCTCAACTCAATGTGTTCATCAATAGGATTCTTGGTCCTTCACAAAATTAAGCTTCTATCGCGCTTGCAAATTTAGGAATGTAATACACATTCTTTAATTTTGACAAAAGTTGTTGCAAAGTTAGATAACTTTTTATGTGCCATTGCTAACTTCAAATATCAATTTTTTTACTGTACACTATTATTTTTTTACAATTTGATGAGTAGCACCTAATGACCATGCACCTTATTTGCCAATGTCTTTTTACATGTGTACTATTTTTGGCTCCAAACATCACTCCTTGTATCTGAAGATAATTTATAATATTACATTTTATATCATCAGCCAGACAACAGAGAATTACATCAAGATGGAAAAACTTGGTGTGTGGGAAAATGATTTTTAAGATGAAATTTTTTACTGACTGGAGTGTTGAAAAAGAGCAGCCATGAGTACTTCATTGTTAATGCTAATCCAATGAGAAGTCATCTAGCCAAATGAGCACTTCATTCCTCTTCAATGTCATAAACCACAAGACAAATGAAGCAAATGTCAGTACTTAAGCAGACAAATATCAAATTGAGGCAACAAAACTCATCAAATAAAAATCCATATCTCCTGTGGGACAATTATAATTGGGGATTAAAATCTGTTGAAGACCTTAAAATTACTTTATAAGCTGGAGACATCCCTCGCTCTACAAGCCGATTTTATAGGAGCTGAGTTAGGCCCAACCCAAATTCTAAGAAAATCCATAGGCAGCAATACATTAAAGAATTAAGAGGGAACTAATAGCTGACGAATATAAATTGAATAATGCATATAGTAGAAAAACTAAACCATAATGGAACTTCAAATCCATCAAGAGGCATGCATGTAAGAAGTAGTTTGGAAAGAGATCCATCTTGTCTAGAATTGTTAGGTTAGGTTCAACAAGTAGGACTGATCACAAGTGGTCTGTCTTATCTTGGAGAATAACCCTTTAACCATATAAAATAATCAGGTTAGTGTTTTACATTATTTTAATTTCAATTAATCTTGGCAAACTAGTTTTCTGCTCTAACCCATCTATCAGGGAATCACTTCGACTAAACTTAAATGTACAATGCTGTAAAATACTTTAAACATGAATGCTAGTCTCTAATGGGGAGCCTTGGCGTAACGATAAAGTTGTTGTCACGTGACTGAAAGGTCACAGGTTCAAGTCTTGGAAACAGACTCTTGTGTAAAAAACAGTGTAAGGCTACGTTGGTGGGACCCTTTCCCGGACCCATATCTTGGCTTATTGCTAGAACAAAATTGAGAACACATCAAGAACACAAGTCATTGAGAACACATCAAGAACACAAGTCACTCCCCTTAAAAAACAAGGCTCTGGCCGAGCATTTTCTCTTTGTTATAGAAATAGAGCAAGCACCATGCATATTCAAAATCAAATGGCAACAATCAAGAAGGTTTCGCAGCATACCATTATGAAGGACCATGTTCGACCTGGATCATTGTAACGGGCAAGCAAACAACCAGACTGAGGTTTAAGACCATCTTTAATGATATTGGATCGCAAAATTTTCTCCTTTTCGCGAACAATATCCTCCATGGGTTTTCCACTAAACTTTATTACTGCAGCAATGCCTCCTTCTACCTTTCTCAAGCTAACCGTTTCTTGATTAGGATTTGGTAAACTGTCAAAAGATTACACAGTAAGCACAGATCTTAATTCAACTAAAGATATTGCTCTAATTTTTCCACAAAACTTCCTTTCTTTACTATGCATATGTTTGGCAACATAGTACACTACTCGTTCTTGCGTCCCTAGGCAACTAACCCTTTATTTGTCTGAAGCAGGAAATCAGAGAGATAGGCAGGTGCAAGGCACAAACATGGAAAACAAACAGACCCTAAGCCAAGACATGTATCTCTTGGAACAAAGTTGTTCAAATTTTTAAAACATGCAAAATTCAGAAACATACCTCTTTGTTTCTTTGTCTGATGGAAGAACTATTTGGATTGAGACTTTGGACAAGTCAACATCAACGGCTTGAGTGAATACAGGAGTAGTCATCGGTATCTTCTCTGTTGTGGAATTCTTTCCGAATATATACCTGCGAATGAAGATTTTTAACATGTATAAAGTCCTACCCAGCAACAGATTCAATAAACAAAAGATTTATTTGATGTATAAAGTCCTACCCAGCAACATCATTAAAGCCGGTATTCCCAGATAGCTTGTCTCCATTTGTTTCTACTACTACGAATGGATCATACTGTCTAACCTGTTATACCATCAAAAAAACAATGAATTCAGTCAAAATTCAATCTGGTACTCAGCCATATAAGATACATCATTTTGTTTTTGACTTGAAGTAGCTTTATAATGGTGGCTAAAAGAACGACTTTAATCCTTTTGTATTAACTTTTGATATGTTTGTGGTGCAGTTTTCATAAAGGTAGAGTTTACCTTTTGATATGAGGATTCATGCAAAATTTCATTGCAGAACAGAATAGCAGAACAAAGATAAATTTTAATTATATCAATACAAAAAACATTATGTTCAAGAATGAGAAGGTTGACCTCATAATTCGCTGTCCGTTTTAATATTTGATATTTGGGTGATTCCAAATCTGGTGTCTTGTAAATCCTCAACTGCAAAATGTCAAATCTTAGTAGTAACAACTCACAACAAATTTCGGAAGACTTACAAAAGAAAAAAGTCAAAGACATACATCAAGAGTGAAATAGAATGATACCTGTTTGAATACTTCCAATAAACCTTCAAACGAAAAATAGTCATTTTTCTTTAGTGAATCCCAAAAGTCCTGGGAAATTGAGGAATACGAAGTTAAATTACCGACATAATACCACCAAGGTTTTACAACTCGAGAGTTTACCTCAACTCGTTTTACCTAGGTAAACTCGACTCGAGAACTCGTACGAGTTTACCTAAAATTAAAATTAAATCAAATTTATTATTTACATGACGTATGTAAACTAATATAATATTGTAAATAGTCCAATAGTGCAAAATATGACTAAATTGTAAAGGTTTTCAACCACCATAATAAAGCATTATGTTCAACTAAACATCAAAATACAAATTAAACTTGCAAAATCATAAGTCTCTTAAGTCTAATTTGTAAGTTTCACAAATTCTTAAAGTTGTTGATAAAACTATCGAAAAAAATTTAGACTTACATTCCGATTTTACTCGAGTTTACCCGAGTTTACCCGAGTTAACTCGAGTCAAACTCGTGAAACATTCCGATTTTACCAGAAATCAAGTTTAACTCCGAGTTGACACGATTTTGGTACCTAAAAGCGTAAACTCGATAAACTCAGCGAGTTAACGCTCGTTTGTGGAACATTGTTTCATTTATAAACATCATTTTATAACACTAGTTTGTTAAAAAATCAGAAGCATCAAGGTTTTCAATATGTCTGCAATCTGACCCTACTGCAATTAAGGTCGCATCAGCAGCATTTGACTGCATTTTTTTCTTTGATAGAAAAAATCATGACCTGACTGCAACCAAAATTTAAAACCATAGATAACACCAGTGCTGGATAGTTGGAACTTACCACATGGCTACAAAACTTGCCATTTTCTGGGTTAACACCCATAACAGATGTTCCTGTAAAGACCAATTCTGGTTTCCATGGAAGTGGCATGAATTTCATAACCATGGTCCATCTTGTAGTTATTTCATAAGGTCCTGTCTATAGCAACTCAATCAGTCGAATTGAACAAAGAAGACATAAAAAAGATAAGGTGAATTTTACTAAACAATTTAATTAAATGCTTATCAAATAAGCGTTTGTTATACCATAAATATTTATGTATACGTTACTATGAACTATCAATATAGACACGGACACCAAATACGACACTGACACACAGACACCTATAATATTGTATGAAAATCAAGGTAATAGAATGTAATAATCACATATGTTGGTGTCGTGTAGATTTCGAACATTGCCACGTGTCGTACACTGGACATGTCATTGATATGAAGTGCTTGTGCTGCATAGGTAAATTTATTTCTCTAACCGAAAAAATGAATATGACTTAACTATCTTTACATAAAAGTCCAAAGTTGATTTTACAAAATATCATAGGAGCTTATTAAAATAAGATTATATAGACTTATGATCTCTGAAGCACGGACACCAATAGCATTAAGTGTGTCCCACTGTCCAACACGCGTTAATAGGCTGAAACTTGTTTTGGATAAGCAACATAATTAACCACTTCTAGTATTAACGGTTAACATTCTTATGTATAAGCTATTTTTGTAACAAAAGGGTGAGCTTATAGCAGATAAGCTAGTTGATTGAATTTGTAATGATTTGCACACATAACGGTTGAACTAGCTTATAAATATGAAATGACATAAAAAAGATTTTGTTTAATCAATATTATTTTTCTTTTTCAATTAAGATAACATGAGTAAAATTGAGAGAAAAAAAATGATAAATTATAAGCTACTTTAATTAGCTTACCTAAAATTAAGTTATAAGTTCATGAAAAAATGATGGTTATCAAACGAACATTTTTTCGGTCATATGAGATTATAAACTAGGGTCATGCTAACTAGTGTCCTATAAACTAATTTATTTATTGTGCTTTCCAAACAGACCCTATATAAATAAGCTGAAAACATGGACATATGTCCTAAGTTGTCTCTATAAGTTCTTCTAAGGTGTTTAACAGATATTTACGTCAATAGATAAGTTCAAATAAGTCGATAAAAATAACCCTAAGACGGGAAAAGGAAAGAGAGAAACAGACCGGTTTAACCCAATGCAACTGAAACTGAGGCCTAAAGATTGTCTTAAGAAGAGCAATGTTGAAAAGATAACCACTCAAATCATCATGCTTAGTAATTGGGTCACGAAAGAAGACACGTTCATCATAAGCACTTTTATCAATACCCTTATCATCAAACAGGTGAGGAAGATCGTCGTACAGAAACGCAACAAGTTGCTGCAAATCAAAACTCGATTTTTGTGTACTCTGCTCTACTAAGCTCAGCTTAATGGCCCATTTAATGTGGTTTTTTTTACGGTGTCTCTGTGGTGGCAGGAGAAGAAGTGGAGGGTAGTGGTGGATGTTGACGGCGGAGGTTGGTCGCCGGAAAGTGGTGCAAGTTGTAGGAAATGGGTGGGAGAGAATGGAAGTGGCCATGGAAACGGAAGATAGTGAATCCTGGCCACGTAACAAATAACTGGATTTCTTTTTTTTTTATTTTTTATTTTTTTTTGGGTGCATTTTATTTCTATTTCTATTTTCTATTAAATCTTTTTTTAATAAAATTTATTTTTTGACACAGCCTTTTTTTTTCCACTAGAATTTGTTATTAACATGTTAGCTATATAATGACATTTATGTTTGAAATGAGACTATTAAAAATAATGTAGAACACAATAAATTTATCAGAGTCTTTACTATTACAATTAAAATTTCATATATCTCATTAACCAGCAATATTTTATGAATATTAACTAAAAATTTAAAGCAAACTAGGATGATATCTGTACCAAGCACGAAAAATTTAAGTACGGAAAATTAATGTATGTATAAAATGATTAAAAGATATTATTTTCAAATTGAAAATTAGTTTACAGGAAGAAATATGATATAGTAAATCCGCAAGTGCACGGTTTACCGATGTAGTAGTAATAAATAGTATCGTTCCGACCGGGAGTTATGAATTCAATTAACTTTCAATAAGGATTAGAGAAGAGTTTCAAAGGTTAAAAAGTTTGGATTTTTGTTTTAAGAAAATAACAATAATAAAAAGCGTCTTGGGATTATTGGTTCGTCATGGTGACAAATCCTTCACAAACCAAACCCTAAACATAGAACTTTATGTTGGACTTATTTTCTAACGTCAAGTTTCTCTTTAGCCTATCACATCTCCTTTCGGTTTCAGTAAGTGTGTTCCTCTAGCAACCACGCCTATTCTCATGGTTGATTGCTATTGGAATCCTTGAAGAACGAAACTTTATTGTCTCAAGGTTTGCTAGACTATTTTCATGTTTCGCAATCCTTGTCTAATTTCACTTGTTCCAATATCAAAACTTCTTCTTTCGATGCTTCGCTTTGATATTTGTCATGATGAATTAACAATTACTAACCCTTTGCTGTCGCTTTATGAATTTGATACTTGTTAATTCATTATAAAAACGGTGAAATTCGATTAAAAAATAGATTTACATAAAATTAGGGTTCGAGGCTTAGTTTGATAGGGATTAGGTCATTAGACTCATCCAACAATCCCAAGACAAAGAAGTCTAGTCACTCACGTTCATTGTAGACATAAAGAAGAAGAAGAACATAAAAGTAAATAACAAGAAAGTAAAGATGAACTTTTATTCAAAGAAACAATTGTCACTTATTATTTCCAAGAACAAAAGATGATTTTACAAACTAGATGGCTGCTCTATTTATAGTTGTCATACCCCAATTTTTGACCTAAGATACCACTGACACACATCATTTGACCCTGATCGATCTTTGACGTTTCAGTGAAAATTCGGCAGAGAGGTATTTTAAAATACCTCATGTTTGGTTCCGAGCCGGGCTCTCTTCTCTCTTTCTTTTTAATCTTCATTTCCATCTTTTAAGAAAAAATTATAATTAATTAATTAACTTTAACTTTAATTTTTTTAATGTAGTCATTATTTGTTTTATTAATTACTTCCTTTTAAGATAAGTCCAAAAAGTCAAAGTCTGCACAATTATCCATTT
>Ga0315913_1004989_pt1 | contig 16093 bp, 7 predicted proteins | sample MpolsnodulesMG_FD_207736 | JGI IMG/M metagenome (GOLD analysis project Ga0315913, IMG submission 207736) | Medicago polymorpha root nodule microbial communities from Los Angeles, California, United States - small nodules | ecosystem: Host-associated > Plants > Roots > Nodule | place: USA... | reverse complement strand
GTTTAAGGAAAAGAAAAGAAGAGAAAATGTCTGATTTTTTAGTTTGAGAGATGAAAAGATGAAATGGATTTAGAAGGAAGAGAGGAAGATGAAGATAAAGAAGTGAAAGATGAAGATCGTTTGGCTTATTAGATTATTTTTTTGTAATATGATTGCCACACAATACACAAAATGGGCCACAACCTTATGCTACATCAGGGTTCTGTTAATAAAATAGATGACGGGGACTAATTTTGATAACGAAGTAAAATGTGGGGATTTTAAAAACATTTTTTGAAAGGTAGGGACTATTCTTAGAGGTCTCTTAAAATGTAGGGATCAAAAACATATTTAACCCTAACATCTATTATATTTATTAATGAGTGGTGATAGGTTGACATCCTTAGGTGGCATACCACCCTTGTACACACTTCCACCTGCCAAAATTAATATTAAATACTCTTACAAAGTGCCAGCTCAAAAAAAAATTGAGTTTCAATCTCAGTTCTCTCTCATCCTCCCTTTCTTTCTTCTAGGTTTGTCTCATTCCCTCTCTAGTTGCCTTCTCTACACATCTCTTTCTGGTGACCATCCACCGGACCGACGACGACGACAACACCACTAACCGTCAACCATTATCCTCCATTCATCACCGACCACCATCGTCCTATTCCTCCATCACCGGCGTCTCTCTTCCTCATCTCTCTTTCTCGTCGACGTCTATCTCTCTCGTTTTCTGTCAGTGGTGAGAGCCACCACCACATCTCGTTCTCTATCCCTCACATCCGTCAACACCACCTCTGTCGCCCACCCCTGTCCAGATATAGAGAAAGCCTCCGCAGCCGGCAGCCTCCATCCTCCCACCATCATAAAGCAACAAATCTAGAAAAAATTAATGGCGGAAACGTTGTTGTTGTATTGGAAAGATGAACGACGAAGGGAAATAATAAGGGCATGAGTGGTGGTGAGGAAGGGCAGAGGATGTGATCGGTGGAGCAACCACGGTGGTAGTGGTGAGAGAGTGGCGGGTTTGAGAGAAGGGAGAGAAAGAGAGACTGAGAAAGCTGAAGGTGTGGTTGGTGGAAGACGAGAAAGAGGTCTTTTAATTGGGAGAGAAGATGAAAAGAAGAGTGGTAAGAATTGGAAAAAAGGGATTTGTAAAATTACCAAAATACCCTTCCGCGTAGGTTGTGTACAAGAGTAGTATGGGAAAAAGGGTGTCAATGAAAGGATTTGTAAAATTACCAAAATACCCTTCCGCATAGGTTGTGTACAAGAGTAGTATGAGAAAAAGAGTGTCAATGAAACATTCTCCTTTAAGTTAATATCAATGCCCATTTTAAAGGTGAATATTAGTCAAATCAAACAAATTTTGAATCATTGGAACTAAATTAGAATTTTTGGTAGAACCTAATTGCTTTTAAAGGTGAATATTAGGAAATTTTGATCTAGTCAGTCCATTTCTACTCAGTTTTTGTGATATTTTTTAATGAACCCGGGCAACACATGGGTCAAAAGTCTAGTGATATGCCAAGTTTCTAACGTAAACAAACTAATGAGTGAATGATATCCCGTACAAAGTATAACACTATAATTAATTTACTATTTATATCTTGCAAAGAAATAAAACTAGTGTTGATATTATGAAGTAATACAATTAGGGTTTGTCTAACATGTGCAATATTGCACATCTTAAAGCAACCAAAAGTAGTAAATTCTTATTGAAAAACAAAAATTATTTATTAAAAAGTTATATATTTAATACAAATTGTTCAAGTTCTAATGTAAAATTACTATTTTAAACTTTTTTTTTTTAAGAAGTTAAATTAACCCACCTAAATTGACACTAGAGGGAATCGAACCTGAGATCTCAAGGAGGAGCACACTCCCAGATCTCAAGCCAATATCACTAGGCCAACCCAAGTAGGTTAAACTTCTTAACATGTGCAAATTTGCAAATGATAGAAAAACTCTATTACCACTTGCAGCCACACTTATTCATTACATACACAAAAAATGATTACGTCACATTTCACTGAACTACTCACTTTCTAATGTTAAAAACTTATAACTTATTAATTGATAACTAGATATATTCGAAACTTAATATCAATCACAACAATCACATGCACCCACACTTCATAATATTCATTATATTGAATCGATGCCTTGATTTGTGTGTGCCTATATTAGATATGAATCTTACTTTAACTTAACTTTGATTCCAATCAATTTGGTAAAGTTAATAAGTACACAACTCGATAGATGCAAACTCATTTAACATATACTTTGTTCAGCAAATGCATCATTTTCTGCCACTTGATGTTTGTTTTTTGATTTTGCTAGCTTCAATATTATATGTACAATAATTGATAGAATGTTACTTGACATCCGTAAATTATGATAGAATGACGAATTCCTTCAACAAAACAAGCTCATGGACTGATTTTATTTTAAGTCTTCTAAAAAATGACCGTAACAAAAAACATTAAGGATTAATCCTTCAGTCTATGTTTATGTATCGACTAGCAAATGATTGATTAGTTTCTGTTTTTGTGTAAACTAGCAACTAGGTAGCCGATTGATTAATTTCACAGATCTGAAGTACGACACTCCAAATGATTTTATTAATATCAAACTACCCTCTAATAGCCACTTTGATGATTATTCATAAATAATAATGTTTGAAACATTAAAGAAAGAATATATAACGTTAACTGCAATGAACTGTTAGTTGAATCGACTCATAACTAAAGTCAATCAAAACTCTAATTTCCCTCAAAAAAAATCTCTTATACAAGCAAGTTCAATTACCAATTACCTTAACTGATAACATAATTATTGGAGAAACTCCATTAAGTAATCTCTCTTCCAATAAAGAAGATCATCAAACATTTAAATCAAAACTTAATTTTAATTGAGTAAAATCTAAAGCAGTTGAAATATATCTAAAGCCATTTGAAATCAAAACTTAATTAGTTGAGCAAATCCAAAACAATTGAAACCTATCTAAATTCACAAACCACAATCTCAAAATATTCATCCTCATGTAGCTAAATTCATAACACGAATCAAAATTTGATATTTTAAGGATGCAACAACACTTGTATTACAATAATCTTTCATTCAATACATGATGTTGAAGGTAGCAGCAATAATACAAAACTCGCGATCATAGCAACAATCCAATTGTACCTGCAAAGAGGATACGTCAATGAACACGAAGATAATCCAAAAGCAAGACAAATATGTACATTATGCTTCAATTTTTTATTGTACAATAATTGATATATTCTTACTTTGGATTCATTAATTATGACAAAAGGATAATACCATCAACAAAACAAGTTCATATACTATAGAGACTGCAGATCCAATTACCACAAATTAGAACTCTTCTATTTATAAGAACGCTTTAGAAATAATAAAGAATGTCATTAATGATACCAACTGAAAGCTAACTTGGAGGAGACTCTGAAGTTATGGGATGATGAAAATGATGAGAAAACTGATGAGGGGATTTTACATTGAGTTGGGCTAGAGTCTTTCAAAAATGATTATTAACGTTGGTAATCCACAAAAAAAAAAAGAAGCTAATTTTCTATATTTATTAAATCTTATTGTTGTGGAATTCGAACTAAAATCATACCAATAAACTTAAATGTGACAACCATTAATTATTCTCAAGCAACAACATCAAATAATAACTAAGTGTAAAAAAAATCCACAAACATAATCAAAGAAAAAAAAGGAGTAAAAGAACAACACATTAATTGTTAACCCAGTTCGACCCAATATGACCTACATCTGAGGGAGGCAGTAGCTCTCCAATCCAATATGAAACGAGTGATACAAGAAGGTTACAAGAATTTAGATCCAAGAGTTTTCAAAAAACTATCCCTAATTTCTTCCAATTTATCAAGTCACTCAGCCCACAATGAGATCTTAAGATAAATTAAGAGAGAAAGTTTCCATCTTTCCTCTAATTAGAGATCTCACTTCCTAAAGTATATGAAATATTCAAAATATAAAAATATCATCTTCACATCCACCTTTATCTAAGCTTAGTTTTGTCATCCACCTTTCATAAACAAATTCCATGTACCCATCAATATTCTCTATGCTCACCATAAATAATTTTCTTCTAACATGTTTCTCCTGTTTGATACATCATGTATCAACCATCAACAATATTGACTTATCAGAGTATGTGTATCATGTTAAGCAATAATAGCCTTAGCAAATACAAAATCAAAGTAGATGTAGTTCATGTGAATATAGTACTCTTACATCAAATAGTACAAATTGTATAGAAAATTAGAAAGATGTATCAATCAATAAGAAGTAAATGAAATTAAAATTTGAAAAAAATACATGACAAAGCCTTCAGCCTATATCTTTTTGTATAGACAAACTAGTTTGCTAATTATTCATAAATAATGGTGTCGAAGAAATTAAAGAAAGAATATACTATAACTGTAATTGAAGTGTTAAACACTAAATCTTAAACCCTCATCATGTCGGAGACATTAAAGAAATAGCTGGTTAAATTTCCTTGTAATTAATAAAGAAGGAAGAAATATAACTGCAATTGAAGTGTTAATTTGTGGTAATCATGCCTGAGACATTAAAGAAATAGATTTGTTAAATTTGCTTACAATAAGGAAATGAACTTAGTAGTATTGTTGTAATTGAAAGAATATATATATATATAACTGCAATTGAAGTGTTAATTTGTTGTAATCATGTCGGATACATTATGGAAAGAACATATAAATGTAAATGGGGTGTTAATTTATTGGCTCATAGTTGAATTTAATCGAAGATCCACTCTCCTCAAAAATCTTATTCAAGAGAATTGAATTTTAGCGTAAATAGAAAAACACCAATTACCTTAACTGATAACATAGTTATCGAAGAACTCCATCAAGTACTCTCTGCCAATAAAGAATATCATCAAAAATTGCAATCAAAACATAATTTAATAGAGTAAATCTAAATCACATAAATCGTATCTAGAGCCTAGTTTTACATGAGCACGAAATTAATTAACCAAAACAATCACAGTTCCTCAAATTTCGCATAGCTTGTTTTAATTAAACTTCGAAGGTAAACTAATAAATGATACCTTAATCAGTCAGTAACGGAGAAAATTCAGTGATGGTGATAAATCCTTTGTGATCAGTGTTATGATTTGTTTCTTTGCTATACGTGGTATATCAATAAAGATAAATTAAAGCACAACGAGAAGAATAAGAAGATCACACACACCACCACACCTGAGGAAGATCCCGGGCAATTCCCGTGCAATCTTCCTCAGAAACAACAAAATATTTATTTATTCATTTTTTTTTTTGACCTGCCATGCAAGCGCACCTGTCATGGCAAAGGTCGGTTCACAATCACGGAATCATCATCATGTAACTAAATTCATAACAACACTTCTATTACAATAATCTTCTCTTCAATTTCAATCCATGACAAAAATCGCAATCATTGCAACGATCCAATTGTACCTGCAATGAGAACACTTCAACTAGATTGATGAACATGAAGAAACTCCGAAAGCAATATAAATAAGAAGATTGCGCCTACTCACAATAATAGATATCTAGGAAATGGAACTTCAGACCTACAAAAAATGACGCAGATGAAAATGAAATTAGAACAATCGTGATGGTGATTAAAGAAAAATAATCAACAAAGGTACGATTAATCATACCAAGGAAAATTAACCATCGGTGTGTAGATCGTGAACCAATCCATGTGAAAGAATTTTCAGCACGTTACAATGAGATTGATGAAGAAGTGGATATTGGTAAGAATAAAAGAAATGAAGTTGTTATGAAAATTCAGTGTTTGTTTTACTCTATATATATATAGAGGTTGTTACGTTGAGTTTGGATCCTTCTATGGACGCGTTGATGACGAGACAATTGTTCTTATCCTTTTTTTAGGCAAAAAAGGAAGGAAACATAAAATAAAATTATGGTTGTATTTGCTCTCAGCTGTGGGTAAGTACAGATTGTTACCTGTTGGCTTAGACTATATCTGGGAATCAAATAAATGTTCTTCGGGAAGAAAGTCAAAAGTTTTTTTTAGGGAAAGAAAGTCAAAAGTTGATATTATAACAAATTAGTTGTTTTTATTTTTTGAACAAATTCAATGTTTGTTATAACGTACATAAAAAGTTACAGTATCAATATTTTACTTTGTCAAAAGTTAATATTATTTACTTTACATTCTAGAGTGAATTGTTCACTTTTGATGAGATTCTTTTTTCAGTTAGAGCAATTTAAAGGAGCTAGATCAATAGGCAGATCTCCTAAGAGACCCACAGGTGCCATGACACCCTCAACTTTTTATATAGAAAAATAGGAAAATGTTTTTGATATAGTTTTATTTTACACACATAGTCGCTCTTTGGTATCCTCTCCATTCAAACATGCAAGCATTTAAGTAGGTTAATTTTGATTCTCTAAGGTTAGGATAAGCAATCTAGTTGGTTGATACTATATTTGAAGCTTTAATTTTGTGTAACAGTTGTGGCGGTGACATTGGATGAAATTATGTACGGCTTTTATGAATTTCAATTATAATATTTACCACTCGCCTCAATATTTTGGGCAAGATCTGCCACCAGGTAGATCCATGTTCTTTCATCATTTTTTTAAATTAACATATACAATCTTCTTTAAGTTTTCATAAAATATTTATTTTGAAGAAGCTAACAAAAATATATTAAAAAGTAAGTTTATGACAGGTCGTAGGCCAGACTTAGGCCCTTAAAAAATTGGGCAGGTCAGACTTAGGCCTTACAAAGCCTAACTCAATCTAGCCTACTCTCACCCCTAACCAAACTTAGTCTATTTCACTTTTTTGGAAAATTATTTGTATCCTCCTTTTTTTGTTGAAGTGTGTTAGTAGAGAGTGTCCTTTTTCTTTTTTTTTGATAAGGAAAAAAACACTAAAAGGCAGGATTAGGGAACTGAACCCATGTACACTTGAGAGTGTCCTTTCATTTGTTATGATACTAAAAAATTGAAAACATTATGTTGAAAATATCACTTTTTTCACTTTTAAAAATTTACTACATAACTTTCAATATAATATAACTGTATTTGACTTCTTAACAACGTCTTCAGAGAAACTCCAATATAGGTTGTTTAGTGCCTACGTGGAGGTAAAGATTATTTTCCTTAACTTTTGCAGCGTTGGAGGAGAAAGATGTAGAGTTCTCATTGCTTAAATTTGTGTGTCACTTCATTGCTTTTGTGTTACGATAAAGTCAGTTCTACAATCTACTTCTTCTCATATCATGCGTGTTTTCCTTATTATTAATGCTATCATTATTAATATAAAGAGGTTGCTCAATGCCTTTTTGTGGAGAGTAGGAACCAAGAACAAAGGCATTAGATAGATGACATGGGAGAGACTTGCTTGCTCCAAAATAAATTGAGGGATGAGTTTTAGAATTTGAAAATATGTTAGCCAAAAAAGGATGGAATATCATAACGAAGCCGGAGTGGTTGGTAGCTAGACTTTTGAAGGTCAGGTATTTCCATCATTCACACTTTCTTGATTTTAAACTGGGTTATAATCATAGCTACTTGTGGCATAGTATTTGATCATTTCGTCATATTGTAGTGAATGGTTGTAGCCTTGTAGATGGCGGTTACAGGATATAAGTAAGGTAATGCATGGACTATGATTGTGGTCGGTACCTTCTAGATAAGTGCCATCTCCTCAGATGTAAGAAGTGTATGAGATGGTGTAAGGGATATGAGATGGCGCAAGTTTGATTTCAACCCTGCAATTGTGAATATCTCGCTTTCATACGATGGGAGTGGTTCTCTTTGATATCTGGGCTCGTGAATCATAAGTAATTGTTAGTAGGATGTTGATGGTGATATGGGGAAATTGGCAAAAGGGAAATGAGTGGACTTGGAACCATAAAAAATCAAATGCAATTTAGATTTTGAGTTCTATGTTTTTAAGTCATAAGTTAGAAGAAACATAAGTATCAGCAGCGGACAGGTTGTTCGAAATCGATAGGTCTAGTGCAGTGTTAGTATCAATTCTTATATTTTTTTGCGGGCAAGAACAAACATGTTTTTGTTGTTGCATTCGTGGAATGGTTTTGGATGGGTTACACAAATTGGTTTACGGGGATATATTTGGGGAAATTAAGAAACATTTTTTTTAATTTTTTTATGAAAAAATGTAACAAAATTAAGATGTACACTTTTTTTTTTGAAGGAAAATTAAGATGTACACTTGTAACAATTTTTTTTGAGAGAACACCCTCATATTTTTAGATGGATATAAATTAGTTAATGAGATAAACTTATATTAGTGTTGCAAAAATCTCCCTTCATGATAATCTAAATTAATAAATGGGAAATACCAACCGGTGCCCCCGGGGCACTAGTTAAGCATACTAAAAAGGAAATTATATAATAGTCAATACATTGAAATTGTGTAATCTTGATAAATTCAAGATAAGTGTGAAATAGTCGAATCTGCATATTGTGTCAAGATAAGTGTCAATATAGCATTACTTATTTAATTAAAATGTATATTGGGGTCAAAATTGGAGATGGTTTGGGATGGAATTGGTCCATCATGTTCAATTTTAAGAAAATCAAACAATAGAATTTCATTCTATCAATCCAAACAAAACAAAGCCTTAGAGAACATTGTCTCCTCTTGAATCCACCACTTGACTCCGCTGAAATTAATCGGAATCTAATGTAACAACTTTTGAATATTGAGATCACTGAGCAACAAAAGTTTGCCATTTAATAGGGTATTTGATAATTTACAAAGTTTACCCTAACATAACCAAAAAAAAAACCACAACTTTGTTTACCCTTCCTCCCTATTCTGCTCTATATACCTAGATGGCATTTCTCTGTGGTCCATACAACAAAAAGTTTATGTGCCAAGTATGTTTTCCTATCTAATATTACCAGTCTATTTACCTTTGGTCGCCATTGGTTTTTATCTTCTTGTTGCTGTTCAAAAATGTGAAATCAAATTCTCCAAAAGAGGAACTGGAACTGGAAGAACTATCACTACTTAAGTCTTCCAAGATATCCAATGTTGCAGCAATTCCAAGAGAAGTAGCAGAATCTCTGTTAAAAATTCTGCTAGGTTCAGCCAGTTTTGTTGCAAAGTTTCTTCGAACGGCTCCAAATGAACTTTTTTCCCCAGCATCTGAAATGACACATGAATTAGTCTCTTTTATAATCAATGTTGCTTGTGAATTATACTCATCTTCATCATAAATCAGGAAATCGAGGAGTGTCGGCAACGCGCTCTTTTATTGGTTGAAAGTCAGATGAATTTGCCCCACAATCTCACATAAATATAAATATAATAGTACATATATGAATTTCAACCAATAAAGGAGTGTGCTGAAAAGAGTGTGAAGAGTGTTTTACTAACATAATTCCAATAGATTTGTAAACAAAATATTTCAAGCAAAGCTTGGAAAATGAAGAGCCCTAAACTGTGTTCTTATAATATCCAGCCTCTCCTAGTAAATGGCTATTAAGTTATGCTTTCATCAAGTGTATATGTTTATACGTGCATTGATAGTGCAACGTAACCTACCTAGTTTTTATAGGAAAGATATAGCAGTTTGCCACCTACTTTCTTCTTTTTGTTTTTTATGGGAAGCTAAATAAGGAAAAAAAAAATAAATCACCAAACAGAATGATTAGGATAGTAGTCGTGTAATGGAACGGGAATATAAAGCTAACAAGGCTTCAAATGACAATAGTCACAGGTCCTGATGCTAGGGTATACCGTACCTAAATTTCATAGAAAATGCAAAAACATGACTTTTAATAAATCTAGGGTTAATAGGTCTTTACCGCCTGTAATATAGGTCATTTCCGGTTTTCCCCCCTGTAAATTTTTTTTTTTATTTACCCCATGTAAAAAAAAATTGTTTTGATTTACCCCCAAATAGGCCAAACAAAAACGCAAATTTCTTGAAAAAAAATAATAATAATGGTTTTTGTTTGGCCTATTAGGGAGTAAATCAAAAAAAAAATATTACGAGCGGAAAACCGGAAATGACCTAAATTACAGGGGTAAAGACCTATTAATCCATATATCTATATACATCCCATTTTTTTAGACTCTCAACAAGGTTAAGTTATGCAATAAAATACATATATCACCAAATCTTTTTCCTCAATTATTCACCCCACAGGGTGTTGAGTCACCATATTTACCCAAGCATATCATATGTTCCATATTTTATTTAAACTCAACTAATCGTAAATATGACACAGCCGTAAAATACTTGAGATTAGGAATTCTTATATCTCTAATCTAGGAATAGTCATGAATGCATTAAAGAAAAAGTTATGGCAAGCTCCATAGAGAGAAAAAAAAAACTCATTAGCCAACTTCCATGGTTTTCCTGTCCTTGAGATTTCAAGGAAGCATAGAAGAGAAGTGCTAAGAACACACTCTTATTTGATTATTGTTGTTTGAATGAACTCATGACTTTGTATTCTAGACATAGATGCAAACACATGAAACCCGTTAAGACTTTTGTTTGTTCTTAGAAATTGAGGTTGGGTCTAACACACCCCCACAAAATCGACTTATGAGGTAAGGATTGTCCCCACCTATAAACACATGTTCAAGCCATCTTTTATCCGACGTGGGACTCTTAAACACACCACCTCACGCCCAACACTATTGGGATTGGTGCGTGGATATAAATGGTGGGTGGCCTGATAGCGGAAACCTAATAGCAGGTGGCTCAATAGATCTTGAAAGAGGCTTTGATACCATCTTAGAGTAATCTAGAATAGTCTAATATAATATCAAGATAATCTAAAATATATTTTATATTCTAACAATAATAAAGAAAAAATGTTGAATTTCGGATTAGAAAAACATTTCGATAAATATATTTTATTGGCAAATATACAACTATGTAGGGCTAAATGATATATTTTATGTTAGCAGAAGATTGGAAATATGAATTAGCATAATTCACAAGCGAATTTCCATAGAAAAGATACTACATTCATGTGTTATTGCGAATAGTGGTTGTCGCAGTTGATCAAGAGCAGTCCAAAAAGCTGAAAGGAGTTTCTAGAGTGCCTCTAATGAACGTTGGCACCAAATATCCTCAATAGCACATAAAATAGTCTCTTTTTTATGCAATGTTGCGTATGAATTACCCTCATCTTTATAAATATCTCCTATATAAGTAACAGTTAATATTCTCAATCTTTGTCCTGATCTGCCACAGCATGAAAATTTGGGCCCATATGGTCGCACAAGTCTTCGCTTGAGCCATGATAGATGTGGGTCTTATCAGACACGGGAGATAGATCACCAATCTTCAAGTGTTAAAGATCACCGACCTCTCCCGTTCTGTTGAGACCCCTTCTGGCTTGTGGGTCTGTCCAGGAAAGTGTGTTTCCTCCTAGTTCACAGCATTTGTTTGTCAGCGTCTATTGCCTCTGTATGTCTTCAAGTACAATCTTTGTTCCGCCTGTTTGTGTGCCCCTAGTATCCCAGGTCCTATTTTTACACCCCAAATCTGTTTCTGTTGTTAATTCCAAACCTCAATGTATCGCTCCAATTTGGTTCAACATCATGCTGCCACAAACACCACTGTCAATTTTAGTTGATGCCTGGACTTCAAGAGTGGTTAGCACCGGTCCAATACCATTTTGGTTAGGTTTGAAGAGGTAAAACCATCTAATTGGAGCTTCAGGTGTGGTTAGCAGTGACACAACTGTTTTTGTTTAGTTTGGTTTGAAGATATGTCACCTTCTGGTTGGGGCTTCAGTTGTAATTAACACTGGCCTGAAAGCCATTTTGGTTTGATTTGAAGTTGTGTCATCTTCCAGTTCATGGTTAAGCTACTGCTGGGCACAAACATTATTGACTAATAATTAAATTGTTCTTGTGTTCACCATTGGTTGATCAAAATATCTTTTTGGGTTTTGATTAAGTTGGGTGTTATACTTTTCTACTAAGGATATACATTTATAGCAAGCTTAAAGTTACGTATTAGAATTGATAATATTAAAAAAAAAAACCTTAGAATATCCTAATATTGTGTTGAAGTATAGTGGCGTATCCCTTAAGATTAATTTCTAATATTATAGTATCATAGACTATCTCCTAAGATTAGTTTGCATATTTCTTAGTTATTATCATGATTTGTTTTTTAACTTATCTTTTTATATAGGACTAGGAGTCTAGTATCTCGCCAAATAGAGGTTAGTATTTAGTTTCTTTCATATTCAAAATATTTATTTTATTTTTTTCTTCTTTTATCTCAAGCCCATAATTTCAAGGGTGTGTTTGTTTCAAGTTTATCAAATTTATTCCTAGGAATAACATTCCTTGGAATATAAAGATGGGGAATTTTATTCCAAGGTATTTAGGAAAAATATGTTTGGTTAACTTTATAATATTCCTAGGAACCATAAAAATAGGTATTATAATAGGTAACTATTTATGAATTTATTCTCATCTCCATGGGAACTTTATTCTCATCCTTTTCCTTGGGAAAATTTTTCTATTCCCAGGAACATTTTATACCTGGGAATAAAATTTAGTAAACTTGTAACAAACATGGGCATATATATTCCTATCATTTTATTCCCGGGAATCAACAAATATAACTTGAAACAAACACACTCAATAGTTTTTTCAAGAATGCATATATTGTTAGAGAAACCATTAGAAAGGATTTAGAGGTCAATGAGTTGGATCCAAATTCGGTTTATGATAGAACACTATGGCGTCATATGATCCATGTAGCCGACCCACTTAGTGGGATAAGGCTTGGTTGTTGTTGTTGTTGCTGCATATATTGTTAGCAAACACGAGCACCAAGTGAATACATATAGTTAGCAAAGAAGCAGTTAAAAACTCCATACCTGAAGAACCTAGACCATCTTTCTTGCTTGGTTCACCAGCCAATCTTTTCCTTTCAGCCGAATCCTTGACATTTTCATCTTTGAGTTCACTAACAGCACAAGCCTCCCCATCAACAACCCCACTATTCTTCACCACAAGCTTGTGTCTTTCATTCCCTAATTCAGCTTTCAAAACATTCCCCTTGCCACACCTTTCTCCATTGACTTTCTGTGCCTCAACATCAAAATCATGTATTCCCAAGCTCTTAAATTGATTCTTCCTGTGCAGTAACCTAATCTTCTCTTCAATTTCCTCCTTCAGCTTTGCTTCCCTGAACCCTAAGGGCTCTTCTCTGCTGATATCATTACCTGACATTATATCGATGGGTTTAGCCAATCTTGTTGCAAGGTTTGCTTTTACTGCTCTTGATGAACTTAGCTGCTCAGTATCTGCAATAAAATGTGACATAATAGATCAGCCAACAACTAATTACTTCCAGAATAGGAAATGACAAGCAGTAGAGTTTATAACCCTTGTAAAATATTGCCATTTTTTCCGCATTCATGAAAATTAAGTGGCCATCAACAAAAACTCAGATTTCTACTAAATTTTACAAATAAAAATGCCAAAACACAATGCCGAGCCTTATATTACTAGCTACATCAAATGAATTTCAAAAGACATGAGTTGAGGATAACCTGCCAATAAACTACATAGTATTCTCTAACCAAACTGAAAAAGGCACAGGTAGAGCAATGTAGAAGTCAATGTGCCAAGTAAAAGACAAGACTCCTTCACCTTAAGGCAAATATAAGCAAATTTCTGAATTTTGTGCAACAAAGTTTTAAACCCGAAAATTCACCATTTTTTCCATCAAATTCACTGCACCATCTCCCATGGTTAAAACAACATCCATTCTACAACTATTCTCGACTCACTGATCGTAATTGTGACATAGACACTGCCTTAATGTCATTGCAGAGCACAAAACTAGTGTCCTATATAGCCTATACAAATTATCTTGATCACAATACTAATAGAACATTAAAGAATGCATAAATAGTCAGCAAACAAGCAAATAAAATTTCAATACCAGAAGCACCTCCATCTTTCTTGTCTGGTTCACCAACAAATCTTTTCTTTTTGCCCAAAACCTCAACCTTTCCAACATCCAGTTCTGCAACAGCACAGGACTCCCCATTACCAACCCCTCTATTCTTCAACCCCTCAAATTTGCCTTTTTCGTGCCCAACTGCAGCTTTCAAAATCTCCCCAGCCCTCATGAGCTCCTCTTCACGCCTTTCTCCCATGACTGTCTTCACCTCAACCTCAAAATTGAGCCTTCCCCAACTGTTGAATAGATTATTCTCTTGTAATTCCCTCACATTCTTTTCAGCCGCTGCCTTCAGCATCGCTTCCCTAACCACTAGAGTCTTGGCCAAAACCTCAACGTTTTCACCTTCTAGTTCAACAACAGAACAAGCCTCCCCATCACCAACCCCTCTATTCTTCAACACCTCAATTTTGTATTTTTCATTCTCCCCAAGCTTCATAATCTCCTTTCCATGCCTTTCTCCCGTGTTCACCTCAATCTCAAAATTGAGCATGCCCCAACTCTTGAATCGACTATTCTCTAGTAGTTCCCTCACCTTCTCTTCAGTTGCTTGCTTCAACATTGCTTCCCTAACCACCAGGGTCTCGTCTACACGGTCAAAATTATCCCCTGCAGTAATTCCAATTGGTTTAAACATAAAAAAAAAAAAAAAAAAACCCAATATAACTTAACTACTAATTAAAATTCTAAAAGTATTTAAAATAATGATAATTGTTCATCAAATATAGGTTTTCAGCTATGAAGCACAGACACAGACACCAGACACAACTGACACGGAGACATCGACACAGATAAAATTTTGAGAAAATGAAATAATTCAATATAATCACAAGTGTCAGTGTTGTGTCGGTGTCAGACACGATAAATGTCGGACTGGGACACGCCTTCAATCAGAGGTGTCCATGCAACAGAGGTTTTCAGTATCTTTTTAGTACAATCAATTTTCGTCAGTGTAGAACCAACCAAACATACATACTCAATAACAATGTATACAAACATAATCATCAAAAAAGCAGTTAAACATTAAAATCACCATACCTGAAGCACCTACACCATCTTTCTTGCTTTGTTCACCAACCCCTCTCTTTCCTTTCACCAAAACTCTTCCACCTTCAAAACCACCACCACCACACGAAAACCCATTACCAACCTTTCTCTTCTTCACCACTTCACTACTACACCTTCCAAACCCTAATTCTCCATTACTCCTTTCTTCCTTCAATCTCTTCAGCTCCATTTCAACACTCACCTTCTCCAACATCAAAATATCAAATTTCTCTTCTAAATCCTTAATTTCATTCTTCTTTTGATCAATCTCACCTTTTAACCTTTCTTCCCTAGCAATTAGGGTTTCTTCGACATCGTCGAAATCTGACATTATAAACGTATCTCGGAGCTCGGATACGAGCTCCGAGATCGTCATTTTGTTCAGATTACTCCGGTTCCGCCAATCGTCCGGTCCGAAAACCGGTTCGAATTTGGTTCGGTCCATGATAAAGCGAAATGTACGAAACTGTGAGAGAGTGATGAAGAAAAACAGAGAATGAGAAATGAGAGGGAACGATGGAATATGAAGAGAGAAAAATGGGTACTATGCGTATGCGACGTCGTTTCTGGTTTTGAAGACTAGTGACTGTGATATTTTATTTTTTTGAGGGAAAGACTAGTGACTGTGATTGTTATGCATGAATAAGGAAATGAGTATTGTTTTTTCTTTTTAAGGTAAAAAATTAATAAATTTAATTAAAAAAAATTGAATCTAGGAAGGAAAATTCTGAATTAATTTTACTAATTAGAGATATAAAAGAATAGAGATTACTCTCGATTTGTTAGTATTATTTAAAAGAAAACTGTTATTTTTTTTAGGGTGGATTCTTGGGTGAGGGTCCAACCAAGTCCCTCACGGTGAACCATGAAAAAAAGCCATTAGATCATGTTGTTCTACCGGATCTTACAATGCACCCCTCATACATAATTATTGTTTCATTCTGCATTCTCTCTTCACGCTATAGCAACCACCATCAAACTCCTAACCATGTCAACTTCCAAATCAGTGGATCTAACAAAAGAGTTTTCAATCAAATCAAG
>Ga0315913_1004988_pt1 | contig 16093 bp, 13 predicted proteins | sample MpolsnodulesMG_FD_207736 | JGI IMG/M metagenome (GOLD analysis project Ga0315913, IMG submission 207736) | Medicago polymorpha root nodule microbial communities from Los Angeles, California, United States - small nodules | ecosystem: Host-associated > Plants > Roots > Nodule | place: USA... | reverse complement strand
TAATTCCGCGTGAAAATGGTGATAAGATAAACTGTTAAGTTCCATGTTTAGCTAGTATAAAGATTGGGAATGAAGCTTTATTTTTGTAAAGTTGTGTCATATTATCGGATCCAACAAAAAAAAAATATTAATAAAACATCTTATGATAAGAATTATAAAAGTTGAACAAGTACTAAATTTTATATTTATCGTTGGATTTATTTTTGTTCAAATTCATACCATCTTACAAGTTACAAACAAGAAGTTAATTCATAATTTAGTTTCTATTGAGTAATGAACAAGTTGTTACTGACTGAAATCATTGTAAGAAGTGTGTTTGTTTTAAGTTTTTTTTTTAAGAAAAGTGTGTTTGTTTTAAGTTTTTTTTTAAGAAAAGTGTGTTTGTTTTAAGTTTTTTTTTTTTTTTTGAAAAGATGCAAAGAGCATCACTTCATTAGATAAACAAAAAAAGAAGTACGGGAAAGAAAAGAGGATTAGACCAAAACCTTCTCAGAAAGAGATAAACTTAAAGTTGGGCATTCCCAGCCTATTCTTAATGTACTCTCCCCTGATAAATTCAGGGATAGTATCAGACCAAAACATGTCTACATATGACAGTCTTAAACCATAGTTAGCAAGCCCATCAGCACAAACATTACCCTCCTTGTAAATATGTAAAACATAAAATCTCATATCTTTGATTCTACATAAACAATTCTGCCACCTAATTCTTAGAGTCCAAGGCGCCACATGGTTACAGTTGAAAGCTTGAATAACTAGTTGAGAATCAGACTCAAGACAGATGTTACGGTAACCTTTTGAATAAGCTATCTCAATAGCAATCATTGCTGCAGTTAATTCAGCAAACAAAGCATTTTCACTTCCTAAGAATTGAGCAAAACAGCCAAGAAAAATACCTTCTGAATTTCTGAATATTCCAACTATTGAAGCTTTGATTGGATTCTTTGTGGAAGCGCCATCCGTGTTAATTTTAATCCAAGAATGAAGAGGACGTGGCCAGATAACCTCTTTAATAATCAGAGCTTTGGGGGGTTTAATATTCACTTTACAAGCCTTCATGATTGTGAATTCCAGCATGTCTCTAGCAGCAGTTTTGTTAGTATTGTTACCTGATAAAGAAACCTTTGCTATGATCATGTTAATTGCAGTCTTCCAATGAATCAACTTGTCTTGAAATCTGCTTTGGTTTCTTCTATACCAAATGGTCTTGATAAGATTGATTATACATGCTTTGATAACCACTTTGCATTGAGGAGACCACCCTCTATCCAAAATGAGCCAAATGTCCTCTAGTGAAGTGAACTGTAATGAAATATTGAGAGTGGATGATAGCCAAGACCACAACTTCAGTGCAAAAGAGTAATCAAAGAAGAGATGAAAAGAATTTTCGATCTGAGAGTGACAAGAGGAGCACATAGAAGGAAGATATGAGCCTCTGAGACTTAGATTCTCATCAGTGGGAAGCTTTTTTAGCATAAGTCTCCATACAAGAAGAGATTTGGAGGGAGGAACATCAGGGCACCAAAGAATTTTGGCCCAATTAATGTTTTTTCCTATGCCATTTTTAAATAGAAAAACATCTTTGAAAGTGAGGGAACATATTTAACACAGAAGCAGGAAAATACCATTGTGAATTGAGAATGAAGTCACTCACTTTAGAAGTTAAATGATTATGGAAGTGTCAGGGGAAATTTAGAGAAGTGGCTATAGGTTCCCCACACCAAGAATCCAGCCAAAAATTGATATCCTCCCCAGATCCAATGAGCCATCTGCAATTTTCTTCTATAGTTCTATATTCAGACTTGATGCTACTCCATAAGGAGGAGTGAATATGATGAGATATCACCCTTTTACCTCTAATAACTTTGCTTCTAAGTAAAATGGCCTAGTCTTCATTGGAGTGTTTGAAGTCCCAACATAACTTTAAATTAGCTGCATCATTTAACAAAATTAAAGATCTGATTCCAAGCCCACCTTCAGAGATAGGTCTGCAAACCTGCTTCCAAGAAACTGTTACCAGTTTTCTTTTGGATATGTCCCCACTCCAAATAAAGTTTCTGATCCAAACTTCTATTTATTTGAGAAGTTGCTTAGGCCAATAGTAAATTGAGATAGAGTGTATCAGCATACCTTGAATAACACTTTTAACAAGAAGCACTCTACCAGCTATTGACAACAATGATGCTTTCCAGGCACTAAGTTTTGCTTTGATTTTGTCTGCAATAGGAATAAGATGAGATTTCTTGGGTTTACCTTTGAAAATTGGCACACCTAAGTAGTTAAAAGTTAGTGAGCCCTTGTTGAATCCTATCATGTATGAGACGGTGTTGATCCTAGCAGTTGATATAGAACCATAGTAGACTGTTCATTTGGAGGGGTTGATAACTTGACCAGAAGCTAGTGCATAAGAACTGAATAATTGCATGAGAGCCTGAATAGAGGTTAACCTTCCTTTACAAAATATCATAATATCATCTGCATAAAGAGAATGAGATGGAACTTGTATTGATCTTGACCCTTTGATTAGTTCCAGCTTTCCTTGCTCCACTAGTTTTGTAATGTTCCTACTTAAGACATCCTCTGCAATACAAAATAAGAGCGGAGATAGTGGGTCACCCTGTCTCACCCCTCTTCTACACTTAAAGTAACCATTTTGTTTTCCATTGACAGATATAGAAAGCGAAGCTAAATTTAGAATCTTATTAATCCAAGAACAAAACCTGTTGTTAAAACCAAATTTGTGAAGCACCTTAAGCAGAAACTTCCAGTCAAGAGTGTCAAATGCCTTTGAGATATCAACTTTAAAAGCCAAATTCCCTGCAAATGCTTTCTGATGAAGATGGTTGATCGCTTCTGAGGTGACACAAATACAGTCTCTGGTATTCCTTCCTTGAATGAATCCTCTTTGTTCCGAAGAAATGATAGTCTTCATAATTGGTGCTAGCCTATCAGCCAAAATTTTTGAAATAATTTTGAATTTAAAATTGGCTAAGGCTATAGGTCTGTATTGGCCAACTGATAGAACATTAGGAACTTTGGGGATGAGGACAATAGTGTTAGCATTGAAGTTGGGAAGTAGCCAATCCTTCGTAAAGAATTAAATGACTGCATTATATACATCTTGCTTAACAATGTTCAAGAACGATTGAAAGAAAGAAGCTCCAAAACCATCGGGGCTAGGAGCTCCCTCTTTATTCATAGCTAGAACCACCTTGTGAACTTCTTCCTTAGAAGGTAGATTAGTAAGCATTGCATTCATCTCATCAGTTAACAAATCAGGGATGACATCTTCAATCAACTAATTCACCTGCAAATCCTGCACATAAATGTTAGAAGAAAAAATATTTTGAAAGTGTTTAATAATATGATTGGAAATTTGCTCTAGTTCCGTTAACACGTTCTCCCCATCATTGATAGATGTTATCATTTTGGAAGTGTTTTTTATTTTGGTAAGTCTATGGAAGTACTTGGTATTTTTATCACCATCGGAATGCCATGAAATGTTTGCTTTTTCTCTCCAAAAAGCTTCCTCTCTGTCTAAGGCATTTTCCAATGATATTTGAGCCGTTTTGTGTTGTTCCAGAAGAGCGTCATCACCACCATTAGCATCAATTACATTCTGGATGGTAATGAGTTTTTGTTCAGCCTCTTTCAACATGACATGAACAATGCCAAATACAGTCTTATTCCAAATCTTAAGACTTTGTTTGAGATTCTTTAATTTTTGGCTGAGTATGTACATAGGACAACCAATTATATTAACATTCCAGTTTTCTTGAATGACTCTTCTACAATCTTCATGTTAAATCCACATGTTCATGAATTTGAATTGAGACATGAATCTATTTTGGGAAGTTTCAAATTCTAAAAGGATAGGGAAATGATCAGATTTGAGGTTGGTAAGAGTAGAAACAATGAGGTTGTTGCACATATCTATCCACATTTGGTTACATATAGTTCTATCAGGCCTCCTTTCAGTATGTCTGATCCACATTTGTTTTAAGTTATTTTTGTATATTATTTAAAATAAAATGATACAAATATGTGTTCTATTTCTAGTTTATTAAAGTTTATCCTTCTGTATAGAAGATTTCAGAGAAAGAAAAACATTCACATATAAAATGGTGGGAGTAAAAGTTTCTATGAAGATGAGATTAAGTCTACGTGTAACTATCCATATGCATGTTTAACAAATTTACTAGCCACCACTTCTTCTTCTTCTTCTTCTTCTTCTTCGTCCTCCTCCTCCTCGTCTTCCTCCTCTTCCTTCTCCTCCTCCTCTAGCTTTTTACCCTCTCTCTTTCTTACTTTCCTTTTATGTTTCTCTTAATTGTTCATTCTTTTCACTTTTTCTCTCAATTCCTCGTTCTTTTCTTTCTTTTTCATCTAATTCGTCTTTCCTATCCATTTCTTTTACTTTCTTAATTTTATTTTTGTGGAGTTCTCTAAGATGATAAGAATGTGAATAATGTCTTCTCATCATTATTTTCATCTTCTCCCAAGTTTCAATGGATGGCTCTCCATACCTATTTCTTTCTTTGATGATTCAATCCTACCATATCAATGCATAATCTTTTAAATCGTGGTCTGAAACCTGCACTTCTTGAACATTAGTATAGGTTTTACAAGCAAAATTTGTTTAATTTTGTCTTCCTTCCTTACAAGCTTTATTGGGATCCATCATCAAGCATGGAATTCAATCCACTTTTATTTCAACAAAAACACGCCAAACAAAGAGGAACTTGGTTTGGGAAACACATTAGTAATGAGGATCCCATGCTCCATTCATGATCAAAATACTCATAATAAAAATTAACTTAAGTGTTTGGCATAATTTAAACAAAGTATTGACCATACATTTTTACGACAATTTAAATCAAATAAAACAAAGCAAGTGGGTGTCATGCACCCAAATCTCATTAGTTATTCTTAAAACTAATTTCCATCTCTTGAAAGTTGGATAAAGTGTTCCTTAAAAGTTCATATCATTGGGGCACTATGATGAGTTGCTACTATCACCATCCCTGTCTTCCTCTTCGACCACAAGTTCTTCAGCGACTTCATTATCATCATCAACCAATGGTTCTTCAGCAAAATCATTTTCATCATTCATATGATGAAAATGAACTACAGCGTGCACAATTATTTGAGCAACAAAATCTTCTTCTTCTTCACGATCAACAACTTCCTCTAGTTTTTCCATTATAGGTAGCTGGGGAAACTCTTCTTTAAGCAAATCCAATTCCTATGTCGAACATAACCTTATTGATTAGCTTTTCATTAAGATATAATATATTGTTTATGTAAAACGAAATAATTATGTATATCTTACCTCTTTCTCAAACTTGTCAATATCTGGATACAACAAAGCAATCAATGCATCATAATTTGGATCATCTCTCAGTGAGAGTTCAGTAGGACAATGTGTGCGGCAAATAGGACATTCATTTTTACTGCAATAAATGACAAGAAAACATATAACAGCTAAAAAAATCAATACAATTCAAACTAAAAATATGTGTAATATTGATAAGTAAAGATAGTGGAAGTTTAAGGACAAACCCAGAGCGCATGCACTTCTCTATGCACTCTCCGCAGAAACGATGCAAGCATTCTCTTATAGTTTTTGTTTTTCGTATGATACCTACACTTATAATGAAATCAACTATCACCTTTTAGTATAGCATCCGGTCATTATTATTACGAAATATTGATACAAATTACTTTAGTTGTCAATGCAATAAAGATTTCATATGTGCATAAGAACATTTATATAGATATATCATATATGTTGTAAATGGGAATTATATTTGGTGGTTGGTGGGACCTTTGGGGTGAGGCCACTAAGTGGACCCTCCCCAGAGATGTCTCAGACCATAGCACTGTGGTGTTGAGATACTCCTCCCAATTGTGGGGCCCGAAATCGTTAAGGTTTAATAATTTCTGGCTTGGTCATCAAGGGTTGGGGGATATTGTGAGCAATTGTTGGAATCGGTCTAGGCCTCCAGAGTGGATGGCGGTGAGGCTCTCGGCCAAACTTAAGGCCTTGAAAGTCGATTTGAAAGGTTGGATTGCTCAGGTTTTTGGTGGGTTGGACGGACGCATTGATGCTCAGGTGGATGTTCTTAGTTTGCTTGACCCTAAGGCTGAAGAGGGATCATTGTCGCATGTTGATATGGAAGCTAGGTTTAAGGGTTTTCATGATTTATGGATGCTTCTGAGAGTGAAAGATTCCCAAATTTTTCAACGATCCAGGACTAAATGGCTTCGGGAAGGTGATGCTAATTCTGGGCACTTTCACTCTAGTATTAAGATGAGAAGGCGCAGAAATTCTATTTTCACCTTAAGGGTGGGGAACAGGTGGGTTGAGAGTGTTCCAGAGGTTCATGCGCAAATTGTGACTTATTTCAGAGATCATTTCTCCGACTCTATGTTGGATCGCCCTACTCTGGATAGGGTTCCTCTGCCTAGTCTTTCTGAGGCGGAGGCCAGGGATTTGGTTGTTCCTTTTAGCGAGGAGGAGATTAGAAAGGTGGTGATTAAGTCTGATGGCTTTAATTTCACCTTTTACAAAAGTTTTTGGGAGTTGTTGAAAGGGGAAGTGAATATCATGTTCCACCAATTCTTCCATTCTGCCACCCTCCCGCGGTGTTTTTCCTCGTACTTTGTTACGTTAATCCCTAAGGTGCCTTCTCCCACTAGGATAGGGGATTTTCGTCCCATTTCCCTCCTTGGTTCTCTTTAAAAGTTGGTGGCCAACGTGTTAGCGGGTAGGCTGGCACCTATTATGGATTCGCTTATCGCGTTCAACCAATCTGCCTTCATTAAAGGTCGTCAACTTGTGGATGGCGTGGTTGCAGTGAATAAGGTTATTGATGTGGCGAGGAAATCTAAGAAGGAGTGCCTCATTTTCAAGGTGGATTTTGAAAAGGCCTATGACTCAGTTAGCTGGAGTTGCCTTGAGTCTATGATGGTGAGACTTGGTTTCAGTGAGAGGTGGTGTAGGTGGATTCGTGCCTGTGTTTTTTGTGGTAGGCTTTCGGTTCTTGTGAACGGTTGCCCGACTGAGGAGATTGATATTAGGAGAGGTTTGAAACAAGGTGACCCTCTTGCTCTGTTTCTTTTCCTTTTAGTGGTGGAGGGGTTGAGTGGTTTGGTTAGGTCTGCCGAAGCCACAGGCTTATATCATGCCTTTAAGCTGATTAACTCTGGGCTCGCAATCTCACATCTTCAATATGCGGATGATACCTTGTTCTTGGCTACGATGGCGAACTTGTGGGCTTTGAAAACCATTCTTCGCTGTTTTGAGCTAGCTTTCGGGTTGAAGGTCAATTTCTTGAAGAGTTATGTCATGTTATGTCATGGGGTTAATGTGGGGTCGGAGTTCCTTAGTCTAGCTGAGCGTTTCCTTCACTGTTGGGCGGGTATCGTTCCCTTCACTTACTTGGGTTTACCTGTTGGGGCTAATCTGCGCCTTGAAAAAACCTGGCAACCGCTCCTTCTTTTGCTTGCTAGTAGGCTTAGTTCTTGGGGTAATAAATATGTGAGCATGGGTGGTAGGGTGGTTCTTCTGAATTCCGTACTTAATGTCATTCCTATTTTCTATCTGTTTGTCATGAAAATGCCTATCTTGGCCTGGAAGAAGATTGTTCGCCTTCAGAGGGACTTCCTCTAGAGCGGGGTTAGGCGGAGTAAGTGTATCATGTGGGTGTCCTGGTCTGTGTTTTGTAAACCGAAGCGTGAGAGGGGCTGGGGGTGAGGGATCTCCGCCAGGTGAACCTCGCCCTTTTGGCCAAGTGGCGGTGGCAGTTCCTGCAAGGTGACGGAGGTTTGTGGAGGGAGATCCTTGTTGCCCGGTATGGTGCTTGTTATCCTTCTCCTCATCTTGGGGGAAGACCTTCCGGCCTCCGTGGTGTCTCTTCCTTGTGGTCTAATATTTCTCTCTTGGGAAGTGACAGGGCGACCACTGGGGACTAGTTTTCTTCTGGGGTTGCTAGAGTTATTGGGAACAGTCTCTCCTCTAGTTTCTGGCATGATCCGTGGTGTTGCCCAATTCTTCTTAGGAATAGGTTTCGTCGTCTTTTCCAGGTTTCTCTCCAGGCCGATGGGAAAGTGGGGGATTTAGGTGTTTGGGAGGGGACCACTTGGTTTTGGGACCTTAGGTGGAGGAGGTCGTTGTTTGTGTGGGAAGCGGACCTTATGCTTGAGTTACTTTTGGTTGTTACCAGACATTCCAGACTGGATCGAGAGGATGCGTAGTCTTGGTCCCTATCTAAGGTGATTGTCTTCTCCTGGCAGCTTCTTCTTGATAGGCTCCCAAATAGGTCTAATCTTATTAGACGTGGTGTTCCTCTTCCTGAGAGGGATCTTGGGTGTGTTTCCTACCCCGTCCCGTCAGAATCTGCGGTTCACCTGTTCATCACTTGTCCAGTTGTTCTTCCGGTTTGGTATCAAGTCTCTAGGTGGTTGGGTTGGGAGTTTGTTATTCCTAGAGGTCTTGCTCAGCTCTTTCAGGCCTTCACTGGCCTTGGTAGGAGGAAAAGAGTTAGGTTAGGTTTGCTCCTGGTTTGGCATGCTGTTATTTGGACCATTTGGACGTCTAGGAACGACCTTGCTTTCGCTGGTGGCACTCTCCGTGAGGAGTCTGTGGTGGATAGAGTGAAACTCTTAGCCTGGAAGTGGTTCCTGGCTAAGTGCCTTGCTAGTTCCTGTTCTTATCATGAGTGGGAGGTGCAGCCCGTCCTGTGCTGGTATCGGTAGGGTTTTGGTGGTGGTTTGCCTTGGTTCGCTTGGGGGTTGGGGTGGGGGCTTCTGTCTCTCCCCTCCTGGGTAGCTTCGGGATTTGTCCTTTGGCTTCGTGCCCTGGCAGCTTTGGTGGGCGCTTTGGTGTTTTTGGCGTAGCCTTTTCTTTCTTTTCTTCCGCTTTTGTTTTTTGTTTTTTCAGGTGGTTGTATGGAGTGGCTCCTGGGGGTTTGTCCTGGGGGTCTCTCTTTTTGGTAGCTCCTTTTGATGGCTTTTTTGGTGTATTTGTACAGTTCCTCTTTCTTATATATATATTTTGCCATTCAAAAAAAAAATTAGGAAACATCGAGCTTTTAAAAAAAATAATTAAGCAAACAACTAGAAATGTGTCTAGATTATCTACTTGTACCAATAAATAGGACATGGAGATAAAATCTTAACACTAAAGATAGATTTGCACAAATGAGAGCAGGACCCCACATGAAGAAGGAATTTTTAAATTAAGAGAGAGAAGTATTATTAACAATTCAAAATTTATTTATGAATATACAATTATTTAGAGATATCTTAAGAATTAAAACTAGAAATGTTTATAATTTTATATATATATATATATTATTTAACTAGGAAGTTAATAAAAGTGAAACTAGAGTTTATCAAGTTCCGCCTTTTAGTACCCTATTGTACCTCTAATTTTAAACAAAGCATTTTTCTTAGAAAGACTTTCTTTCTCAAAGATAAACATTATGAAGCTAAACATACGTTATTCATGAATGGAATTTACCAATACCATAAATAAAAAATGTATTACTCTTTATGCAAAGTTATGTGCAATTATTACAACACAATTTCATATATATAATCTAAATATTACTATAGATTTACTTATAAACTAATATTAAATTGGTTTGTTCAACATTTTGACCATTTCATTTGATCATCTATTGTTACATTTTCTCATTAGAACAATTTTTTTAAGTAAAATTACCCATATTTGCAGTAATAAATAAGGAAATATAGCATTAATAATAAATTACATACCAAAGCAAATAGGGCACTCAATCTCACGTATGTTTGACAAATCTCTGCTCACATATCTGCAAATAAGCACCAATAGAGGAATCCATAAATGTTAGAATGTTGGATTCGTTACATTATGAAAATATTTTCACTTTTCATTTTCTTAGACTGCTATTTGTTTTAAATTGCTAATAAGGACATTGAAGACTTGCATAATAACAATTGTGATAGAGAGAATACAAAAACTGGAAAAAATACATTTTTAGAAACAGTAGAAATATTGTTTGGACATTTTAAACTAAAATCTAAAAATGCTAGAATTTTTTAAAAAAATTTATGAAGTATATATTTGATCTATACTCTCTTTTTTTATTAGCTGAAAAGAAAATAAAAATAAATTGGAAGTAAACATGCCTACTTTAGAGAGGTGGTTCTTTGTTTTTGAAACAACGAAGAGATTACTAGATATTAACCCAGTACAAAGCATACTTAATCCATATACGAAACAATAACCCAAAATGGAGAAGATAAACACAAGATAACAAAAGGACCTCTTAATTTAGAAAAGAGCTACACTCTTCCGAGGTATTCGTAGAGTTATAGTGTTGATACTAAGATCGAAGTAACTCTTGAAAGTTGAAACATATTGCGACCATTTTAATATATATATATATATATATTTATTTGAAAATATCATTTTGATACATTAAATTCGCTAAAATAAAGTCATTCTAGAGTGAAAATGGGGTTGGTAAAAATTGTATTTTAAAAGGATTTCCTGAATCATAATGTGTGTCGCCTACACATACAATATAAAAGTGTGTGAGTCTATGACATGTATTTGTGCCAAGTGTGAGTTAGAAGTTCCATATCAATCAAGTGTGTGTGTCTATAAAGTAAGGTTTTTTACGTCACATGTCGCTTCCACGTTTATTCTCAGTTTTTTTTATTTTTTTATTTTCTAAAACTAATATTTTATTTGGAGTAAATGTCTCAACAAACTTCATATATTACTTTGATCATATCAACTAAATATTTATTTTATTTCAATTTTTAATTTATTTTTAAAACTTATGTAGCATAAATATCTCAACAAATTACTCATTAAATTTTAAAATTTTCTAATCATCAATAGTCTATCTTTTATTCAACATTTATGAAAGTTAATGACTAACAAAAACTCAATTTTGTCTCATCTAATCATTTGACACCTCGACATATATAATTGTATTAAACAAAAAAGTACATGACATTCAACAATTTATAGACTTATTTTTACATTAATTTAATAAAAGATTTTGTATTATAATTCCAAGAAAAAAATTAAACCAAAATTTAGTAATTTTACTAATATACTACTCTCTCTAGTCACATTTATAAACAATTATTCCCCTTTCAAATTCATTAAATAATTAAAGTATCTGAACTATATTATAGTCCAAATGCGTCAATTATTTAATGAACTTGAAAAATAATATTTACTTATAAATGTGACCGGAGGTAGTAAGTCATTTTTTTTTTACAGAAATGACTAACTTGTGTTAATAGACAACCCTTAAAGACCAAACTGACTCATTTTAAAGATTTCAATGTTATTATATCAAATTGAACTTCAAAAATATGTTAAGGACCAAGTGATATTTAAGCCAAGATTAAATCATAATAAACACCTATCTAAGAATATATTGAGAAAGAGTAGCAAATAATTCATAGAAATACATGTTGATGCATTGAACCGAGATCATGCAAGTGAAAAACATAGTGACACTCTCAGCTACCTCATAGAAACCAACATACAAAGATACATATACATCCTAAGTAGATCTTAAGTATAGCAATGTATTTGATCCAAATTTAAACCAAATATATGTATTTTTGTTGCTTATATTTAAGATTAGATGAAGTAATTAAAATCCACATAAAAATTTTAAGGGGGTAATAAATGATTGATGGATAAAACGCTAAATGATATAGTATATGAGAGAATATATGAGAAATTGGATTAACATACTCTACTTTTCCAGCTTTCTCTTTTTCTTCAGCTTCATCTTCCTGTTCTTCTTCATCTCCTTCTTCATTATTAGATGGATGCATTTGATCTGATCCTACTTCAAACAAATAAGCAAGATAATTAATATATATATAAATAAACAACAATCATTTATGAAACAAATGATGGGAGTGCATAAGAAAATACAAGAAGCAACGATTACATTATTGAGATAAGATTAAGAAGGAAGAAAAAATGCTTACCAATTTCATATTTGGGTTGCTCTTGCAAGTTGTTCATCTCTTTCTTGGTCTCCTCATTCTCTTTGAGAGACTCTTCATGAGAGCGTTTATTTTCTGACATTGTGGTCAATGGGATAGATTTGGTTTTCTTAAGTTGATTTTATACTTCCTTGTGCATATGAAAGCAAAGCAAATGAAGAGTAATTGTAGTTAGCAAATAAAAATTTGAAAGGTGATAAGCTCTTCATACGTGGTATTTCTGAAAGACTAGGTGTACCCTTCCTAAACAATTTGCACTTGATTATTTCCCATTTTATTTATTGATATTTCTTCTTCTTTTTTTTTGTTTATAATTTTTTTTTGGTAGTATCAAATTGAATGAATGGAAATATTTATTAACTTACAAAAATAACATTATACCAAAAAAAATATTTGACCTAATTAATGATATATACTTTTTTATTATGAAAAAAATAGGAAAACAATTATCACAATTTAATACTCGTTCCTTCCAAAATCAAAGTTTGACTATAATTTTGTATTGACCATGAATTAATATATGAAAACTAATGACGTGTTATATGGATAGAAATAATAAAATATAATTTTAAATATAAAAAATTTAATAATAGAAATAAATATTAAATATTACAAAACTAATAAATAACAATTAATAATAAATTCCAGTCCCTTGACCAGAAAAAATGTGAACAAAGTACACTATTAATATTAAAACTTATTTCTTTTTTAAAAAAATAAAAATAAAAGTATTTTCTATTAAAATTTAAAGGCTTATATTTATATATTTAGTTCATGTAAATAAGGGTCATTTGAATTATTGATCCCTGAACTTGCTAATCCTTTTAAATCTGACCTACAAATATTAATCGCTTGACATAGTCTCTCAACCTAGGTAATGACAACCACATCACTAATTTGTTGATGTGTTAGAGCTGATTGGTTACTGTCAATTGGGCTGGCTCAGCCCAGTCCGCCTCGGCTCGGTGGGCCAGTTCATATAAATGGGCCAGAGAGGGTCGGTCCACTTTATTCATGGGATATAAAAATTGAGTCCAACCCAATTAATAATGAGTTACATGGCCCGATGGGCCATCCCAGCCCGTATTTCAAAAAAAAAAAAGATAAATTATTATACATCAAATATATCAATGTATTCATAAACTTAGTTAAATAACATATAAATAAAATTATTAAATCAACGTTCATAAGGGATAAATAACACAAAAACATCAATACAAAAGTAGAGAGTAGTTATCAAAACTCACAAAATGCAACTTGAAGACGATAAAATTTAGTCTTACATAATAAAACTATTTTATATACTATTTTTTTTATTTTAGTATTCTTAAAGGGCCAGCCCGCATGCCCAATGTCTCAACCTAGGCCGGCCCTTGTAAAATACAGGCCTGGTGGGCTGGCCCAAAAAGATAAGATCGTTTTTTTGTGCCCTTTTTACGGCCTGGCCCACACAAGAATAGAGGGCTAATGGGTTGGTCCGGTGGGTCTGACCCATTTTGACAGCTCTAATTCATTTGCTTGCTGACACATCGAAACTTGGTGTAAACAGATGAAAATACGCCTGAGGATCTCAGACAAACGTGAAATGACCATATTATCCCTAAGTTCATCTTCTCTTTGAATTGGAAACACAAATTTGGGGATTATGGTTCTCGAGAAGACAAAGGGAAATTGGATCGCATTTGGTGATTATTAAGGTGAGAAAAACACAAGAACGGGTTGAATTGTGTTGACTTTTTTTAAGTTTTTCTTAGTGTTTTAGCAATGGTCAGAGTGTGAAGATGTTCACAGTCTGACTCAGAGTTTGATAACAATAGTGTAAAACAAACATACATACATACATATATATATATATATATATAGAGAGAGAGAGAGAAGCAGACACATCAATTATACTAGTTGCTCCTACAATCTAGGCGTAGTTCAGTCCCCTTCCACTTCCAAGAGATTTTCACTATAATCACAACTGATTACAAATGCTCAAGGACGCAACCAACAAACTTTCTATGCTCAAGTACACAAGCAAGAGATTTTCAAATGCTCAATCACAACTAAAAGAGACTTCTAAGAGTTTAACAATAAAAGAGTTTTCTTACACTTGATATACAATCAAAGGTGTAAACAATTACAAAATAAAACAAACTTTTAAGACTTTAGAATTTTTAAGACATGAACTTAGTAAGAAATTCTTAAGTATTCTATGCGCTTTTATATTTGAGAGAGTAAGGGCATAATTAAAATTGCAGAGTCTCGTTGGTATTCTTAAAGTCTTCAGCTCCTTATACAGGAAAGGATTTGAGAGACGTTGGAGAGTGTCAGCGTATTAAGAGTCATTGAAAAGCTTCAAACCAAATATGTTGGAATGTTGCATGTTGTGGTTAATGTTGTTTGAAGAGACATTTAAAATCCATTGTTGCAGATAGAATTATCTGTTTTATTCCTTTTGTACTTGAATTTAACTAAGCATGTGATTCAGAAGAAGACAAATTGTACTTACTGAAAGTGACCCTTCTTAGATGAAGACAAATGTGACTAGGCTTCTGAGTCCCTCCGAGGCTGGATGTCATAGAGTATGGGTGACTCCAAGTCTGAGTGATTCAGATCCTGATTGTCCAAAGTATGGTCTTCACTTGCTTTTGGGTGACTTCTTCTCTTATGATCCAAAATGTTGACATCTGATTGGCCTTTCTTCAGATCTTCTACCAAGTCTTTTAGCTTCTCTTATGCTTCTGATGCTCTTATACATGTTCAAGCCTTGTTGAATTTTAATCTAAGACCATGCACTCTTAAACATGTATTAGCATATCCAATTGTTCTTTAATACTTTGATATCATCAAAACTTTAGAGGCATTGTACAAATCCAATTTTGTTCCAACAAATTAGGGTTCTTGAAGTTCAAGTTTAAGGCAGTTGTCTGCTTCGGTGGTTGTGCTTTTTCGTTTTCTTTATGTACGATTTGTAGAGTTGTACGTTTGAACTGTTATGTTTTGTTATTTTATGTTTTTGATCAAAGGTTGGGTCGTAATTGATCTAACCTTTTTGCAGTGGTTCGATTTCGTAAACCCAAAAGGGCTTGGTTCTTTTAACCCGAAATGGTCTGGTTACTAACGTATTGGACTCATCCCTCGATCTGAGTTCTTACATATTTTTATACATGTTGTATTTGGTGGTCTGACTTCTTTGATTCTCTGACTGTTCCAAATCTATTGAGATTTGCAGGTTTCGAGGTGTCATGCTTGCCTTTTCCCTGGTACTTCATGCTCGAAAGAGCTTATGCTTGCTACTTTGTTCAGAGAGGTGTCATGCTTGTCTTCGCCCTTCTCTGATTGTTTCCTTTTGCCTAAAAAATAATTAAAAAAAAAATAAGGCTTAAATGCTCTTTTGATCCCTTAAGTATTTAGTTGGTATCGCTTTGGTCCCTTAACTAAAAAAAAGATTGTTTGAGGATTTTAAGTTTTTTTTAGTCTCGTTTTGGTCCCTTCTGTTAGGTTTCCGTTAGGGTTTTAAAAAAAAAGTTAACTCCTGGACACGTGTCACCTTGTCATTAGCTCTGAGATTTTTTTTTTACAATTTTTTTTAAAAAATATATATACTTTTTTTTTATTAAAAAAATCTCACAGCCAATGACAAAGTGAAACGTGTCCAAAGTTAACACGTGTCACCTTGTCATTGGTTCTGGAATTTTTTTTTTTTAAAATAAAATATATATTATAAAAAAATATTCAAAAAAAAAATCCCACAGCCAATGACAAAGTGACACGTGTCCAAAGTTAACACGTGTCACCTTGTCATTGGTTTTGGAATTTTTTTTTAAAAATAAAATATATATTATAAAAAAAATATTCAAAAAAAAAATTCCCAGAACCAATGACAAAGTGACACATGTCCAAAGTTAACACGTGTCACCTTGTCATTGGTTCTGGGAATTTTTTTAAAATTAAAATTTATATTATAAAAAAAATATTCAAAAAAACAATTCCCAGAACCAATGACAAAGTGACACGTGTCCAAAGTTAACACGTGTCACCTTGTCATTGGTTCTGGGAATTTTTTTTAAAA
>Ga0315913_1004986_pt1 | contig 16094 bp, 9 predicted proteins | sample MpolsnodulesMG_FD_207736 | JGI IMG/M metagenome (GOLD analysis project Ga0315913, IMG submission 207736) | Medicago polymorpha root nodule microbial communities from Los Angeles, California, United States - small nodules | ecosystem: Host-associated > Plants > Roots > Nodule | place: USA... | reverse complement strand
AATTTGTGTTTATATATATATATATATATATATATATATATATATATATATATCTCCCAAACCGGTTCAGTTCTCCTGAACCAGGCTTGAACCGAACCGGTCTAGCCCATTATCTAAGCCCAACACGAGCCTGGCATCACCCAAGGCCAAATTCCTTTTTTTTTTAATTTTTGCACCCCTTGCTTACTGACTGCACCCCCGTTTTATTTTCTTGTTATTTTTTTGCATTTCTTTCTCACTTATCATTTTATATTCACTTCTGCATCGTAGTTTATTTATATGTATTATCACCATCATCATTCAATCATTGTCCTCTATTTATTTTGCATGGAATTAGAATGTGTATTTAGGCTTTAATGTAGTTTATTTATTTATTTTCGTTTTTTGTACGGAACTTAGAATGTAAATTAGGTTTAAATGTAAATTATTTATTTCCATTTATTTTCCTGCGGACTTTAAAATGTATAATAGGTTTAATGTAATAGCTTTAGGTGCATGTGTGTGTGTACGTTTACTCTTTATACTTTGTAGTTTAGGTCAAAGGTCCTTGTTGTGGTCCAACGCCACCACAAGGTACCTACGTTTTAATTTTCTTGCTCTGATAGTTGTAGTTTTAATTCAATGCAAACAAACCATACAATCACAAAAAAAAACTATTTTCAGAATAAACCTTGATTCAAAAATCAAGTGATCCTTTTATTTTATTCTTTCATAAATCAAAATTGCAATCAACATTAATTATACTTTAAGCCATTTTCTTTAATATTAAAAAACACAAACAAATACTCATTTGCCACTTTGGCTTCTTTCATTTTAAAACCTTTTCAAAACTAATAAAAAACACACAACCAATCAAACATCAATTTCTACCCCGAACTACGAGGTTTTGATCTATCACGGGTACGTAGGCAAAGGACACTCGTCCTTCCAAACAATAAAAAATGTAAATAAAATCAGTCTCTTTTTTTCTTTATCACTTTAACTCTTTTTTTCAGCAAGCAAGTTTATAGCACAAAATATTGAATAAAATCAAGAGGTTCCCGTAGGATACTACGAACATAAAGGGTGCTAACGTCTTTCCTTTGTGTAACTAACCCCCGAACCCAAAATCTTTTTAAAGGGGTAGTTTGAACTTTTCCCCCCTTTTTTCAAAAAATTAAAATGTTCAGTCGTAAAATAATTAGTGAATCAAAAGCTAATCAAATAGATTTGATCTCCGAAAAATGATGCAAAACATATATAATGGAGGTTACAACAATAGGCATTATTATTTTTGGTTCTACATCATCTGAAGCTAGAGTAGTGAGGAAGAACAAAGAAAAACACACCTTACTAAGAATCACTTATACATTCAGTTCCATAAACTGACATTATTCTTTTGATCTCAGTTTGGAAAAGGGAAAACTAAACAAACATGCACAACATTAAATAACTTATGATGCAAATCACTGAAACAAACACTATTCATATTGATCCTTCAATTTTATTCTCATATTGATGCTTCTGGTGTATTAGAATTGGGTGGCCTAGGAACTAAACCATTGAAGTTTCTGGAGATTTATCGACACTAGCGTTTCTTGTTCCATCTCTTTCACCACTTATTTCTTCATCTGCATTGTTTCCTTGGAAATCTTTCTCCTCTCCCGAGATTTCTTCAAGCGATCGACCTTGTGTTTCAGGCACCAAGAAAGTGAAAAAGAATCCAAGCAAGTTCACAACCGCAAGGGCCATGATTGCCTGCTTGGTTCCTTTTGATTTATCATGAGCATTACCTATATAGCTCTGCACCCCAAAGGCACCTACAATAGCTCCTGATTTTCCAGCTGCAGCGGATATCCCATGACATGTCGAACGGAGCCTCGCAGGAAACAGCTCTGCCGGCACTATAAATGTAGTACTATTAGGTCCAAAGTTAGCAAAGAAAAGAGTAAGTCCAAAAAGTATAGCAAACATGGCTGGGTTTCCATTACAAAAACCATATTTTGAACCTTTCTTGCATGCAGATTCTTCTCCCCTGAATGATCTATAATTGTGTCCTAGAAACCACATACAAACAGTCATAACAAGGAATCCAACAAGCTGGATTCTGAATCGTCCGATCTTCTCAATTAGGAAAACTGTGCACCAGTATCCAGGTACTGTGGCAACCAAGGCAACCGCGAACATTGCTCGAGAGAGCTGAAACACTTCCTCTATAGCATTCATTTTGGAAGCCTTGTATACAAGTCCACTAGCTGGATAAATATCTTTTTGTGTCAGTTGAAGACTATAGAATGCAATGTCCAATAAAAACCAAGTACTAGTTGTTCCTAGAAGATGGAGGCCATGCCTATTAAGAAACTCCGAAGAGAAGAGTCCATAAGAGTGTGACTCGAGTGGCCTGATAGCAATCCTGGTATTAGATTCTTCTGAAAGTATGTTCCTGTCAAGAACTTTTGCCATATCTTCAACGGCTTTCTTGTGATCTCCTTCGACCAAAGCAGTGTATCTCGCAGTTTCCGGCATTTTCATTCTCCAATAGTAAGTTAATGCTGCAGGAACAGCACCAAACATTAACACAATTCTCCATACAAAATCTCCTTCTGGTTGAGTAGATAGAACAGGATCAGTTTCAAAATCAGGAGCTGGAAAGTACGATAAGAATAGTTTTGAGACGAACATGGCTACGCCTCCAGCAACCAATATTCCAACTCCTTGCATAGCGAAAACAGCAGCAATAAAACTTCCTCGTGTTTTCTGATTAGCATATTCAGACATGATCACAGCTGATAGAGGATAGTCTCCACCGATGCCGAATCCTAGCCAGAATCTGAAGAAACAAAGACTAGTTACCACGGTTTTCGACGTGGAACCAAATGAAAGACCTGATAATAAAGCAAAACCAACCATGGTAGTAAGAGTTATGCCATAAACTTTTTTTCTACCAAGTTTGTCACCAAGCCAGCCAAAGAAGAGTTGCCCTGCAAGGGTGCCACACAACGCAACACCGGTTATTGCATTGTTTACGTTTGTTGGAAGTATTCCTGGACTATGGCTAGTTGGATCAGAGTAGTACAATCGACCGATAAGCTTTGTAACGGCAGTGATGCAGAAGAGATCATATGCATCAGTGAAAAATCCCATTCCTGCTATCACAATTGCCAAGTAATGGTAGCTTTGTGTCTTGGCATTGTCAAGAGATGATAGGACACCATGGTTGGTGGCCATGGCATTGAACAATGGATATGGTTTGTTTTGTGTATCTGATGTAAAAATGAGAACAAGAAGAAAAGAAGTAAATATGCTAGTTTATAAGGACATGGTTTGAACAAATTTTTTTGTCTTTTGGGATTTTGACAAATGATATTGCTTTCTAAAAGCTGTAAAAATTTCATAGTGAGTAACGAGTTATTTAAATATAAGCTTCATCAAGGAAAAATGGCATTGATATTTGTGAACACACATTGTGTTGTTTGGCATTAATGGTTGAAAACCTTTATCTTGGCTAAGCTGCAATCAGTTTCTTCCACCCTAAGCAAGCTTCCAATTTGATATAAAATAATAATGTAGCCATATTTGTTTTTATGTTGTCTTTCACATTGCTGCCTGCATATACAGTTCTGTCTTTTACCAGTAATCATAATTCCTTACATTTCTTTTGAATCATTGAGCTCTAGTTATTATCGAGTCCTATTCATTTTTTATTATTTTTATTATGGTATGATGACAAGAAAAATGTTAATGCTACAAACTGGTTTCAAACATCAAGAACAAAGCAGAAAATTAACTACAATTATATTTATTAGCTATACAGCCAAAATCTGTTGTAGTTGAAGTAATTTTTTTGTAAAAACTAAAAAAATATTAAACTGGCAAGAATTTTGGAACATTGTATTAACATGAAAAATTTGTAGTGTCAAATGAAACATATAGGTGGATATCAAGGTTCCGTATAAATTGGACCCCTAAAAAATTGATCCATAATGGACCCGTTTTTTTTCAATGATAGATTAGAGCATTCCACTAAAGCTTATCATGGTCCATCTACATTATATCCAACCCATGTGTCAACTTTGTCTCTCTTCCCAACACCATAATTTATCTACCAAAGCTTCTTTTATTGTTCTCAAGTATGCAAATCTATCATATTAGTCACTCGGCATACATCCATGTTTATTACTTCTTAAAATTCTTTTTAAAATTCTTCTTTGATAGAAAGATAGATGAGATTGAGAGGATGCTGAATATGTAGTTTATTTTTACTATAGGTTGCCAGAAGAAGGCTGAATGTCGCTGGTAGTGGGCCAGCCATGGTGGTTGCAAAGGTAGAGAAGAAGGAAAAAAAAAATGAGACGGGGAAGAAGAAGAACAACGTTGTCTAGAGAGAAAGGAAACAAATAAAAAAAGTGGTGAAATAAATCTTCTACCATTAATATAATAAAATTGAGGTCTTGTTAGCTTATACTCTTAAACGTAGAAACTTAACCTTAAAAATTGTGCATTTTAAAACTTAAGATCTTAAAAACTTATCTTTTCAATGTAATATTTATTATTTAATTTTATTTTAAGATCTTTATCTTGTGTTCTAAGGGCACAAATTAACATTTCCTATAAAATTAATATTCACAAAATTTATTAAGGAAGCAGAGACATTGGATCGGTGGTGAAACAAAGAGAAAATGAGAGAAAGCATGGATGGAAGCGGATAGAGTTGATGGCTTTGATTTGGTGTGGATAGATTATGATAAGATTTGATGGGGTATACTAATCTAAACGTTAAAAAATTGGTCCATCATGGACCAATTCTTCAATAGGTCCATGCTAAATGTCACCGGATATCAATGTCCCAAACAAAAACAAAGCCCTTTAGCTTGTTGAAGAAACATATACAATTAGATTACTCCTTGAATATGTGCTAATTAATTTAACCATAAATCCTTAGCTTTGGCGTGTGCATGCGAATTTGTCTTGAATATGATTAGTATATTAGTATGAAAAGAAAAAAAAAACTTAGACGATCATAATATGTGGGGGCATGCAAATTTTCTCTTTAAACTTTTTTTTTCTTTTTTTAGATTGTATTTTTTTTGAATTTTTTTTAAAATAGTATTAAAGTACGGTGAAAAAATCATAGTTAGTTACTAATATGTAAACTATGGTTAGTTGATAGGTTAGGTGGTTATTAGGAGTTAGTTAGACTAACTCATCCCTATAAATAACTCTCACAATTATACTCTCTATTCATCTTTTATCAATACATGTCCATTCTACTATAAGTCTCTATAGGTATCTCCCACGTGAACACTCTTATGTTCTCTTTCTTGCTGATCATTATCCTTGAAATTTCATGATTCGTAACAGATAGGCAACACATTGTTGATAGAGAGTACAAGGGTACTCAACTCAATACACAATGTTCAACTTTTACAACATTATTAATCATTCTGAAGGGCATGAACTCATGCCATAAAATGTCATCCCCTCCCTATATATTGCGGATCTCTTCAGAGATCGGTGGGGGCCACGACATCCTCTAGGATTTGCTTATATACTATATTAGATGTATTTTATCAATTAAATTCTGGTTCTTGCATTGGATAAGGGGTGCCAAAATATGCTAAAGGACGTGGGTTCACCACCTCCATGGCTTCTTTTTTTACATACTTATCTTTTACTTTTACAAACAGTATTAAAAAAAACATTTTTGATGAGATTTGAACCGACATTCTCTTGTTACTTTCAAACAATTCATATCACTAGACCAGTTATTAATTATTACTACTTCTTGAAACCACTTAATATATATTTCATAGAAGTTTGACACCCCCAACAATTTAAGTCAAGATCTACCACTGCCAACTAATATATTGACTCTAACTAATTAGAAAAAAAAATTAACAATAATTTTACTTATATAAAATGTAAATCAAAATATCGCAAATGTCAAAATAAGACGAACAAATCTATTAATCAAATTATTTCCTTTTACCTTTTTATTTATGTTGTTGAATTGGAGATATCACTTGATACTAATAGTCTTTGATCATGATTCTCTTTTTTCAAGTGATTAATCCGATAGAGTTTTATGTCTGAATTATGATATTTTGTCTCGAGAAACAACATTATATGTCTGTGAACTTAACTCAATTAGTAGGGTCAGTGTATAATATACACATAGACAAAAGTTCGAACATTAGATGCCCCTAATCCACATTTGAGATGTGTGAGCTGCAACCACTGTGCTGCTACTCGACTAAAACACAAACATTATCTAATCATTCCTTCTCCAATCATCATTCATTCTCAATGGAAACAATTTCTGTCACTTCTCATAATATTCTTCCTTTCAAACACCCTCCATCTTCTTCTTCTTCATCATTTCAACCAAAACAACAAGCCCATCATCATCATCATCATCATCATAACCCCATCAACAAAATTGAATCTTTTCAAAACCCCACTTCAAATAAATCATTTTTTTACCAACCCAATTCATTACATTATCACAATGATAAACACAAACATTCTTCTTTACCTTCATTGATGTTACACTACACCGAAAATTCCCTCTTTCATCAATCACAAACGACATGGGAACAACTCCTAAACAGTTCCTTTAACCCATCTCTTCATTTCATTTCAAAACTCTTCAAATCTTACACAAAACAACGCAAATTCAACGAAATCATCAACATTCTTCATTCACTAAGCTCAAAAAAATTGACCCTCTTGCCTCAATTTTACTCATTAGCAATCTCTTGTTTTGGAGCTGCAGGAAAGGTGAAATTGATGGAAGAAACAATCAATGAAATGGTTTCAAAGGGGTTTCAAATAGATTCCAAAACAGGTAATGAAATTCTTCTGTGTTATAGTGTTTTTGGTAGTTTGAATGAAATGGAAAATGCTTATGGAAGGTTTAAGAGATCTAGGTTTTTGATTGATGAAAATGTGATTAGGGCTATGGCTTATGGTTATATAAAGAAGAGAAAATTCTATGAGTTGGGACAGTTTGTTAGAGATGTTGGTTTAGGTAGGAGAAATGTAGGGAATCTTTTGTGGAATCTTTTGTTGCTTTCTTATGCTGCTAATTTTAAAATGAAGAGTTTGCAGAGAGAGTTTGTTAGAATGGTTGAATTAGGGTTTCGTCCTGATGTTACGACGTTTAATATTCGCGCTTTGGTGTTTTCGAGGATGGCGTTGTTTTGGGATCTTCATCTTAGTATTGAACATATGAGAAGTGAGAAGGTGGTTCCTGATTTGGTTACTTATGGTTGTGTTGCGGATGCTTACTTGGATAGAAGGCTTGGAAGGAATTTGGAGTTTGTTTTGAATAAAATGGATGTGGATGATTGTCCGCGGTTGTTGACGGATCCGTTTGTGTTTGAGGTTTTAGGTAAAGGTGACTTTCACTTGAGTTCGGAGGCGTTTATGGAATACAAGACACAACAACATGAGTGGAGTTATAGGGTTTTGATAAAGAAATACCTTAAGAAACAGTATCGGAGGGACCAAATATTTTGGAACTACTAACTAATTTGACAGATTCGGTGCACACATTCAGTGTTATGTAGTTAATTTGAAACAAAGTTGTTCTTATGAAGTGTCAAGGTGGAGACATGATAAACATCGTTCTAAAAGAGAACACTCCATGCATATTTGTAGAAGAATCGAACATCAGATGCATTCAATCCTGAAGAATACTTGGTGAAAATGAAAGGTGGTACAGTTCATTCATTGTTTGACAATTTGCACCTGAAAATCCAGGGAATTCGTATTCATTTTTCCTACACTTGGTGCAGTACCACATGCAAGTAGGATTGATATTAAGGTTCTTCAATGAAAATTCATTCTCTACATTCGTAATCCGAACAAGTTTTATCAAACGGTTTCAGAGCCCCTCCACGGAGCTGTTAGTATTTGATGTGACTGTTTGATGAAAATTCACACTCATGAAGGTTGGGCCAGAGAGGCCAAGAGATTTCAGGAAAACCAAGAGAAGGAGGAGAAACAGTTGCCGCAGGAGTTGCATGATGCACAGATCAAAAGTTTGAAAGAGACAGATTCTGGCAGCTTTAATTTAGAAGTTTAAAAGGTATGCAGAAGGTTATGATTTGAATAAATCTACTACGGTCTACGGAAGTGTGCAAGAGCATAGTGGGAGATACAAAAGGCTTGCCGAGGTTGAAATGCACTAAAAATCAGAAAAAGAAAATGTTTTAGATGTGTTGAGAAATTTGAGCCTAATCATGTTTGTTAAAAACAAACAATATTAAGTGATGTTATAGGAAGTTGTTCTGTGCCTGCTCATCATTGGCCCTTGAAATCATTGGTGGATCTCTCAGTAAGCAGCCTTTTGTGGTATGACAAATTGTGGAGTGATTGAAAAGTGAGTCCATTTTGAAGTCTCATAAAGACTTACTTAGTCGCCTCCGGAATAGCTTTAGATATATGGAAGATGAGTCCTCAATCAAGGAAGCGGAATGTTTCATGGACCTAGGGCTGTTTTCTGAAGACCAAAGGATCTGTGGTCCAACCTGGATTGACATTTGTGGTGAACTGTATGATCTAGATGAGAATGGAAAGAAAGGTATGAACATCATCCATAAGTTAACCGTAGAAAATTCCGTTAATTACATGATACATCAAATCTTTATCTTGTCCTTAAGAGGAATCCATAAGTGAGGCAAGAAAAAGTATTGGCTTTATTTTGCAAAAGTTAGGATTTTTCTTGCCTCACTGATGCATCTCAAAAAAGTATTGAATTAACTACATGGTAATCTTTATCAAGTGGTTGAGACTTGAGATAAAGTGTTCAATGAATTTCAGAGAAGGTTGAATTGATCGAAAAATACCAAAATTTGATCATTGGCTAGAAAAATCCTTAGTCAGTCTTTATTTATCTCTCAATCGAATCTTGTATTATCAAACCCTTTGTCCTAGGAAAGGAGGGATAAAACAAAATAAAGCACTGTTTGCAGAATAGGCAATGTGCTGAAGCCAAACCTGTCACTTCTGATATGTATTCTTCCATAACTAATTTTTTGTATGTGTGCTCATATGATTTCTCATATATTTTTGATGTTATGCTTAGCTTTATAAAAGAGGTACTTAACAATTGATACACAACATTGATATATATGTCTAATGTGAATGTGATTTATTGTTACATGTCGTTGATGCTCAATCATTGAACACAAGAAATTGTAGTCTATTTATATAAAAAATAGGATATGTATTCTATTTAAACATTGATGGTACTAATTAATATAAACTCATCGCTAGAATCTAACGAGGATATGGCTCAGTAAATGAAGCCTCATTTACTGATTTAATTGTGGATTCACTTGAGTTCTCTTCCCACAACCGCATTTCTGGAAAGCTTCTAACCCTGCTGTCCATAAAAAATGCAGGTTCTGCAGGTATTGGGAGAGTGAGAGAATAGCTGCTACTTAGCATGAGTGCAATGGTAGCCATGGTTGGTCGTCTAGCTACATTGTCTTGGACACATAGTAAGCCAATATGAATGCATCTCATGATTTCATTTCTTGAACTGTTGTATAATAATGGATCTATAATATTTGTAGCTGTTTCTTCCCTCCAACTTCTCCATGCCTGCATGTGTATATTTACTCTATTTTAGATAATTATTTAGGTATTATATTTAGTCTATCATAGTACGAATAAAAAAGGTCACACCATTTTTACTTCTACATGAATGTGTAAGAGGAATGTAATCTTCTAATTCCTAACTTTTACACACACCTCTACTCTAGTATATTAATAATGAAAAATGATATTTTGATACACAAGATTTGACATGAAATTTTTTACAACAATTCAGATGGGTAACACAGTTCAAATGTGGTTAATTACGTTTAGTGATAGTTAATGAATATAACAAGATGTCACAAGTTATTAACCATTCATTAAACCTCATTAATCATGGATATTTAAACACAATCATGTATAATTATGTCGGTAGATAGTTAATGTGTTGTGACATTTTGTTGTATTCATTATCCTTCTACTTAATATAATTAACCATATCATTGAATTGTGTCGATCATTTGAACTATTGTTGAATACTGATGCCGAGTTTCTGGGTCAAAATAACACAACCCATTAAGAACTTAAGGTGTGTCTCGTTCAAACATGTATACTTAAGAGATGTGAGTGTAATTTGCTCGAAAAATTAAGGTAGTCTGAGGAGGTGAGTGCAATTTTCTCTACTTTTAATGACAACTAAGAAACAATAATGTGAAAAGAAATACGCACGAAGCTCAATAGATCCTCTGAATTTTCCCCATGACGTGTGCTACTATTCTTTTGGCCACTTATAATCTCAAGAACTAGTACACCAAAACCAAAGACATCTGATTTCACCGAAAATTCTCCATGCATTACATACTCAGGTGCCATGTATCCACTACATGCCAAATACAAACAAATATAGTTAGTGAAAAAAATATGAGTATTATGATGGCAATACGTACAATTTTCACTTAGGTAGTCGATAACTGAAAACAGTAAAAATAATTTGTTTACATTATTTAAAATTTAAATTAAGCTCTTACAATACTCATTAATTAAGGTCAAACAAAATTTATTACTTACTAGGTTCCAACAATTCTACTTGTATTTGCTTGTGTTTGATCCACAAGAATTAGTCTTGCCATGCCAAAATCTGCTATCTTAGCATTCATGTCTCCATCTAAGAGAATGTTGCTTGCTTTAAGATCACGGTGTATAATGCGTAGTCGAGAATCTTCATGAAGATAAAGAACGCCTCGAGTAATACCTTGAATGATTTTGTAGCGCTTTTCCCAATCTAATTGTGCTTTCTTTGTTGGATCTACATGTACAGCAAAGTTGCGCGCATTTTAACTATCTTGAAAACATACTTTAAGTAATAGAGCAACAATCTAATTATAATGATATTCTTATTATACCAAATATGAAGTAGTCAAGACTTTTATTAGGAACAAATTCATAGACTAGTAGTCTTTCCCTCCCTTCAGTTGTAAAACCAAGTAACCTAACTAAATTTCGATGTTGAAGTTTGGCCACCAAACGTACTTCGTTCTTAAATTCTAGATCTCCTTGTCCAGAATTTATGGATAACCTTTTCACCGCAATCACTTGTCCATTAGAGAGTCTACCCTGAAAAGACACTATTTGATTGAGTTAGTGAAAGAATGTTAGCCAAGTTTTGTGATATTTTGATGAAGTAAGTAATAGAATATTTAAAAAAAATTATAAACCAAATTTTTAACAGAAGAGTAAAATTAGTCTCCAATTCTCTCACCACTAAATTTAATTATAAAATTAGAGACGAAATTTCATATTTACATATCTAAAATTTCATCGTTATTTTTATTTTTAAATTTTTTTATATATAAATACAACTATATATTATCTCACCTGATAAACAGCTCCAAATCCACCTTGCCCAAGTTTATTAGAATCACAGAAATCATTTGTAGCAACTCTTATAGTGTCAAAGTTAAATTGTAATGACTCAAAGGTTGTAGCTTCGTCATCATCTTCTGAAGGAACTGAGATATGGCCATAGTTTGTAAATAAGAAAAAACAGTTATGTTGCATATATAGGTGAAACAGACATCATGTTCATAACAAAGTGATAATAAACTCATGTTTGGAGGCCTTAGACTTACTTTTAGTACTTTCATTTGGTTTCTTCACTCGTAGTCGTAAATATATGCAGATGAAACAGAGAACCAAAACAACGGTAACAATTGGGACTGCTATGATGATGGCAGTTCTTGATGTGTGATCCTTACCTACACAAATCAGAAAATTCGGATAAAAAAGTAGAAAGAAAAAATAATTAAATAATAGAGTATGTGTATTTTTAATATAATTAAATTCTATTGCTTTTTATGTGAGTTTAAATGGTTGTGACCATACCATATAAGTATTTTCCTTGTTAGAGAGAATTTTGAATAAATTTTTCACAAAGTGTTTATTATTTAAACTTCTGTTGTAGGATGACATCATGAAAACAAAGTAGAAGAAGATGAAAAAGATAATGATTGTTGCACAAATGAATTCTAAAGCATATGTAATATAATAAACTGGAAGTTTGATTTACCCCACATATTTATGATTATGAGATGCAAATCGAAAGTATAATAAATCTTCTTCAAAATACTTTGAAATCTTTGAAGTGACGCGCAGATTCATTTTAAGTCTATCTCTCAACAGTAGTTTTACAAACTAATTTCTCTGTTGAATGAGTCATATATTCACTAATTGCTTGAGCGTAGCAAGTGAAGCTGGAAGAATAATAAGCGAAGTGGGAGCTGGAGCCCCCGGTATTATTGTTAAGCAGTAAACTTGTAAACTAGACTGTAATTTTTCAATGAAGATTTGTATTCTGCAACCAAAGTTTGTTGCATAATCTAAAAGTAAAGCAGCCGAACTCTATGATCAATCATTGTGCTTTCAGAGAAGATAATAATGACGACGATGATGAAAATTGAATTAGTTAGTACATGAATACCTTGAGATGGACTGTTATTGGTGGATGCTGGAGTGTGTGGTGGTGGTGGTGGTGGCGGCGGCGGGTGCACAGGATAGAACGGATAACTTTCATATCTAATATTACAACTCGGTTTCATAACTCTAGCACCATTCGTACTTTCAAATTCAGATGGAAGACTATCTATAGCCTGCTCCAAACATTCATTACATTCCAAAGAACTCACATCAGGTGTACACTGCATTAGACTATATATATCCCGGAAATTTGAACCTCTTATATTTCCTGTTACCTTTCCCACAGCATACTTTTTCATAGAATCACCAGATGCAGCTTCAGTTTTCAAATCATACAACAAATTTCCTAAAACTACTTTATTATATTTACCGACCCCTGTTCCATTATATGGATTCCACATAGGTAATTCAGGTTTTGATTCCATTAAACCAAATATGGACCGATTGGAGTAACGCAACATGCATTCCTCAATCCAACCAATTGCTTCTTTTTGGTTTGGACAATTTTGTGTTAGATCTCTTGAATTGTTAAGACAACTGCGGCAATCATTTGGATTAACATCTCCTCTGCATAATCCTATGGCGTATACTTTGTTGTTGTCTTCGCCATATGAGAAATTGTAGAAACCGTATGTGATTTCTGTGTTGGAAGTTAGAGTTGATAAAAGTGTGTTGAGGTTTTGTTGATATGTGCTGTTTTTTGTGTAGTTGCCATTATCATTAACACATGATGTATAGAATTCTGGCTGGGCTATGGTTTCATAACATAGGAATGTGGTTATGATGAGAAGGAGAAAACTACAACAAATTATAATTCTCATATTATGTATGATATTATGCTCTTACAATGAAAACTAAACAGGCCTGGTGGTGTTTGTTGTCACTTTATTCTTATAATTTTCTTCTAATTTTATTATTTATTATAAAGTTAACTACTACTTAAATTATTACATTAAACTAATCAGTCTTCTCTTTTGACGAAATCATATTACACTTACCAGTTTTCCTATTCGTAATTTAACGTTACTTTCATGTCTTTGAGTTAGACATGTTTTATTTTAAGTTTGAATTGGTCATAGTTCTCTATAATTTATGTGAACGTATCGTATCTGTCAGTTGGGAAAGGCTTAGATAGTTTGTATTCTCGTTCAATTTAGAAGTGAATTGGGTCTTGTTGTTGTGAATTTAAAATGAAAATTGCTCTTCTCTCAACAAAATACCCCGTGTGAATTAACTCATGCAGGTGTATAACCCAGCGTGACTTAAGTCACGCTCGGCACATGACTTAAGTCAGCGTGAGTTAACTCACGCAGATTATAACCCAGCGTGACTTAAGTCACGCTCGACACATGACTTAAGTCAGCGTGAGTTAACTCACGCAGGTTATAATCCAGCGTGAGATAACTCATGTAGGTTATATTTCAGCTTACTGGTGGTGTATATTTTATGCAGGGGTTATTTTGATCGGTTTGTATGAGAGTGATATTTTTTGTTGGGAGAAGAGAAATTTTCATTTAAAATAGGCAACATGTGGGGGGTTAATATGTGAGGGTATGAATACCAGATACAAATACGGTTCATGTGAATAAAGAAAGATATTATATTGTTCCCTTATTAATTCATTCATGTACGGTACTAGTAATAAAATATTGTTGTATTTGTGAACCCTCCTTCCCATAATAACTGAGACATTTGCAAAAAAGTATTGTCTTAGAAAAATTGACCAATTTCACTTTTCAATACAATATTAATTACTTTTTTCAATTAGATTATTAATTAATACTACTTTCACCACTTCTAATTCAATATATTCTATTTTGCATTCATGATAAAGAAGAATTCACCAATTGTTTTTTAAGGACACTCAAACTTATTTTTCTCTCTCCAAAAATGGGACGGAGGGAGTATTAGCTTTGAGATCAAATGTATAGAGTAACTGATTTATGGTGACCAAATACTTTAAGCACGTTGTTTTTGCATGTCTCAATTAAATTCGATAAGTTTACTTACGCTTTATTTTATTTGTGGTAATATTTCAATTTAATTTATTCTTTGAGATAATTGTATATCTAATTTTTTATAACGCGAATAAACTAGTCTATGCACTGCTACAAATATGGCGTTTTGCTACATTTTTTCGGTGACAATTAAATAAATGTGTTACACACCCTACTTTATTTTCTTTTTTTTAAGAAATCAAAATGGAATATATTAACATAGGCGATGAAAACTCATTAGTACAAGGTGTACCAACGAGAACACCCCAATCAAACAAGAGTCATACAAAGTATTTACAAGACTATGGTCAGTCGAGGCCCAAACAACGCATAGGGTCCGACCACCAACTCTGAGTACCATACACAAACGAACAGTTATTAGCTTTTAGCCACCACAAAGAATGGAATTTGACATTATCTAAAAGCTGTAAAATAGGCGTTTCTATGTTATTAAAAATCCTATTATTGCGTTCTCCCCATATCAGCCACACACAAAGAAGCCAAAGTAGTTGGAGAAACGACCTGCGTGCCTTCGATGCCCCTGTAGAGTGAATAAATTGGAAAAAGTGATCACGTAAAGTGAGGGGATCCACCCCAGACACACCAATCCACGACCTGATGTGCTGCCATAACGCTCCGAAGACACCACAATGGAGAAACAAGTGAGCCGCTGACTCCGCATGCCCGCATCCTGACACACAAGTATCCCCCTCGATCGGAATAATGCCGCGCCTATGAAGATTGTTTCTGGTCGGCAACCTGTCTTTCAGCAGACGCCACGCTACGATGGACACCTTCAAGGGTACCTGCTTATGCCACACTAGATCTCTGGTTGCGTCGAAAGTGGATGGACCTGAATCTGTCAGAATCTGATATGCACCGCGCACAGTGTAACCATCATGAATATCTGGCTCCCACTGCCACCTGTCAATAACATTAGCCTGCACAGTAACACCGTCAAGTAATTGTCTACACGCCACCAACAGTTCTTCTTCCCACGTCCACAACCTTCTCCTCCACCTCCACGCCTCGCCCCCCTCCTCCCAACCTAACTCAAACATGTCAGCCACAGAACTAAACTTATTGGTCGCTAGATCAAACAATCGACTAAACCTCCTACGTAAGGGTATATCTCCTAGCCAATTATCACACCAAAATAAAGTGTTTTTTCCATCTCCTAAGACTTTCGACACCCTCGCACCAAACCAGCCCCCATCCTCTCCCACCTCCCCATCCCTAATCTTCGCTACCTCCCTCCACCAATAAGAGCCACTCCGGCCCCCAGCCTCCAACCTCCCTGCCTCCTCACCATACCTCGCCACCAACACCCTATACCAAAAACAACCTCTGTCCTCCAACAACCTCCAACACCATTTACCTAACAGAGCAAGATTAAACTCCCTCAACCGTCTCACCCCCAACCCTCCGCCCTCCTTAGAAACACAAACAGAGCTCCAAGCAATCCAGGAAATTTTCCTATTATCCTCACTCCCTCCCCAATTTTTTTTTTTAAACATAGATTCAAGAGAAGAGATTATACCTGACGGAGCCTTGAAGAAAGAAAGAGCATAGACAGGAAGCGAGGTCAGGACAGACTTG
>Ga0315913_1004982_pt1 | contig 16101 bp, 14 predicted proteins | sample MpolsnodulesMG_FD_207736 | JGI IMG/M metagenome (GOLD analysis project Ga0315913, IMG submission 207736) | Medicago polymorpha root nodule microbial communities from Los Angeles, California, United States - small nodules | ecosystem: Host-associated > Plants > Roots > Nodule | place: USA... | reverse complement strand
TAAGTTTGTTTATACTTTATACCATTATTCAAGTAATTTGTTCAAAATATAATCAAATATCGGTTTTCTTTTGTTTTATGGTTATGGTTTCTCTTGTTTTATGATTTTTTTATTTGTTCCTCTATCTTTTGATTTTTGGCGTTTTGATTTATGAATGTATCATGAGATTTGAGTGTTATATTTAATATAATGCAAGTTTGTTTTTTTTAGAAATATGTAAGTTTGTTTATACTTTATACCATTATTCAAGTAATTTGTTCAAAATATAATCAAATATCGGTGACCGCTATTTGTCATACCACTACACGCTAACCAGCTATCCCACTTTTGAGGTCGGCCGCTACGCACAACTATCCTAGATTGACTACTATGTTGAATTTTGATTAAGACTTTTGATATTATGTTGGAGACTTGAAAGCTTTCACAAGATTTGGGTGTTTTGTATGATTTATGAATGTTTAATGAGATTTGAATGTTATATTTAATTTTAGGGTAATGCTAACCAGTGCCCTTAGGGCACCAGTTAAGGAAACTAAAAATAGTAAAGTTTGCATTGAATTCAACAATTTATATTAGATATATGTTTGTTTATAATTTATACTATTATTTACATAATTTGTCAAAAAAGTTTTCAAATAGCGGCCTTAGCGCTATGCGCTATCCCGCTATAGCATTTTTGGGGTCGTCCGCTAGGCACCGTTATCCGCAATTGACTACTATGGTTTTATTGGTCGGTTGTATAAATCTTGCAATTAAATTTATTTGTTGTTGCTTGCTTGCAGCTTGGAAGAAGCCACTGGGTTGGCATTTAGGTTTGTCATTGGAAGAACAAGTGATAAATCAAAGATGTCTGCACTTAAAAAGGAAGTAGCAGAATATGATGATTTCATTCTGTTGGATATTCAAGAGGAGTACAGTAAGCTCCCATACAAAACGTGTGTGCTGGAAATGAATAAATTGTTAAATTGTAGTATGCTTGTGTGTGTGTGTGTGTGTGTGTAATTTGTTACTAACTTGACTATTATTCCTTTGTAACAGGTTAGCTTTCTTTAAAGCCTCTTATGCTCTTTTTGACGCTGAGTTTTATGTCAAAGCGGATGATGACATATATTTAAGACCTGGTGACTAAACCTTTAAGGCTTATAGTTATGGAATTCATTCCTTTTTTGACTGCATTACACCTCTAGTTAAGTTTTTCTAAAATATTTTCAATTTGTTGTCAGATCGTCTTTCATTACTACTGGCAAAAGAGCGATCTCATACTCAAACTTACATAGGATGCATGAAAAAAGGACCTGTTTTCACTGATCCAAAACTCAAATGGTTAGTTTTGTTTTGATTGAACTTACTTTATCTCTATGCTTTAGTTTGCTTCTTTGTTGCAATAATACTAGTATATAGAACTTGTTTTGGTCTCTTCTTAACGGCGTTGTTTGCTTGAGAAAGAATAAATTACTGTTTAGTTCTAGGATTAAGAAATGAACAATTACTATGGTGAGAGAGAGCCTATGTCAGATAATTGATTTCCAAGCAGATGTTAGTTTTAGTTATGTGTCAGCCTGAAACTTTTTTTTTTTTCAATTACCTTTACATGTAAATTTTCTGAACAATTTTATTTTTTAGCTTTCTTCTAAACTGGCTTTCCATTTATTTGGGGGCAGAGTAAAATTGTTATTATCTGTGGCTGAATCAAAATAAATTTAGTATAATTCATCAAAATCATTACAATGTTATTATAAATAGATACATGGTATTCAAAATGACATCTTCAACTGCTATTTTGTGCCATTTTTAGTTTTCCATTTGATTACTACAAACAAAACTTCTAAAATAGTGTTATCCGTGATTATCAAATCAAGACTCGTTATGAATTGAAAGACCTATTTTCCGAATCATCCATTGGAAACTATTCTGTATCTTAAAATGCATGATCAATATAAATATGATATTTGTAAGTAAAAACAAGTAAAATAGCAAAATACATCAAGTCATAAATCGAAATGAAAAAGTGGTTGGCTATACAAGTTGAAAAAAAAAGTGGTTGACAACACTAGGTTCAGGTTGTGATTCATTAGAGTGAATCTAGATTCATCATAGTGAATCAGAATTCATCCTAATGAATTGAGATTCATGTTGGGATTCAGGTCCAAACTAGATGCGGATTCAGGTCTAAACTAGATGCACACGGGGATTCATATTGATTGCGTTTACTTTATATCAAACTGAGATACGACTTGCATGTATTTTATGATACTGATAACTTATCAAGCTGATATCAAATTTAGAATTCTATTTTTCTTATCAGTCAACTGTCCCCACTTAATGGGATAGTGATTGATTGTTGCCAGTTGGGGAATTTATTTCCAATTGCGACCGTCAGTAAATTGAAACAATTTCCCACCTTTTGCTGTGATATTTGAGTGCCAATTCCTGTTGTGGGTCATACTCATATGTAACCATTAACCTTTTGTTTTAGTTTACGTTGTTGATGTTATTTGCTATCTAGTCTTGCTCTACAATTTATGGTGACATTTTATAACTATCATATGATCTTCTTTTGTTTATGGAGTAATTATACTATACTAATATATCTTGCAGGTATGAGCCACTGTCCCATTTGCTTGGGAAGGAGTATTTTCTTCATGCTTATGGTCCTATATATGCTCTTTCTGCTGATGTTGTTTCAAGCTTGGTTGTTCTTCGAAATGACAGGTATGTTTTCCTTTTTCAGTAAACACTAGGGTTGCAAAATGTAGACAACTATTGTATATTTTGGGAATTGCAGGAAATATCACTTTATTTTTTTTTTTTTTTTTTTTTTCTGTTTTTTTTTTTTTTTTTGGGGGGGGGGGGGGGGGGCATCCAGAATAAAATACTATTGATCTTTGTGTTGTGTGTATCTGCTCTTTTGCCATTTCCTATAATGGATTGTGAACATTTATATGTCTACTAGTGCTAGGGTTGGATAATCTCTGTTTATATCTTTAAAAAATAAAATAAAAGTTGATACATTACTCTGAATTTGGGATAGTCCTGTTGAGTAATGAGTTGTTTCCTGGCCCAAATTGATTGGGAGCTATATTCTCGTTTTATTACCTTCCATAACATTGTTTTGTGGAGTTTGTCCACTCATTTGGTTCTTGAGTCCATAGTTTAAACTTGTAAAATATAAAGCCGTTTATGATTTACAATGTTGTTTCCTTTGAATATCATGTCCATTGAATCAATCCCGTAAGTTGTTTGTTAGTTATCAAATTTACCGATAGACTGGTTATGAAAACATTGCTTGAAATGTGTAGATCAATTTGGAACTTATGAACTGGCTTCTTTCGTTCTTAACCCCATAATGTCCCTAATTAATTCATACATTTTCATGCTTCATATGTCACGACGTTTTAAAATGTGTTTCATCCTTTCATCCCAATGAAAAGGGATGAAGATTGCAATAAATAAACATATTGATATGAACATTGTTCAGTACCTGACCCCTTCCCATATCGAATGTAATATTTGCATTGTGTCACAGTTTCCGGATGTTCAGCAATGAAGATGTTACTATTGGAGCTTGGATGCTCGCAATGAATGTCAAACATGAGAACAATCTCGAACTTTGTGCTTCAGACTGTACAGCCACATCTATTGCTGTGTGGGATATTCCTAAGTGTTCAGGTTCGTTTTTCTCTTTGCCCAAAAATGTTAGTATCTATATTCCGGAGTTTGTACAATAGAATTCCCTCGAAAAATATGAAAAAACACAAATAGGCCTACAACCAAATAATTTTGCTGTTATGATTGGACTGCCTTGTGGTGAACAATTGTCTGAAGCTTAATTTTTGTGTAGTTATCTCTCTGTCCAACTATCGATGGAGAAGATCGGATGGCAAAAAAAAGAGGGTTAAATTTAACTGCATTAACAGACTTGTAAAATGTATGAGAAAAGAAATCAAGGGATTTTTACTCTCTTCATATTAAATTGGTTTGAAGAATAACCCACTTGGGTTGGCCTAGAGGTATTGGCTTGGGACCTGGAAGTGTGCTCCTCCTCAAGGTCCCAGGTTCGATTCTCCCAGTCCCCGGTGCCAATTTGAGTGGGCTAATTTAGCTTCTTCAAAAAAAAATAAAAAAGTCTGAAATAAGGAATGTTTAGTTACTTACCATCTTTGCAGAGATTCTTGTATATTTAGTGTATTGTATTAAATCTTGCACATGTATGCATTTGAGTGTATGCACACATTTGTTATATTCATCATATTATAATGTAACCAGAAAGGAATGGGAAATATTTTGTGAATTATATCTGGGTTATTGTATACCTGCAGGCCTGTGTAATCCAGAAAAGAAAATGTTGGAGCTCCATCAAAAGGAGAGCTGCTCTCAGAGCCCAACGCTGGAATCTGATGATGATTAGAATTTGTGGGAGTGGGATATTATTTGGGAGAAGTAAGCTCAGAAATTGTGGAGGAAGTTCTTGTCATTTCTTAATGGCAGAAGATGCTACCAATGCCATTCTTTCCGTTCACCTTTCTTCTCGTTTGAAGATAGGTTGTTGAGTTTTCTTTCATATCTCTTTCACACATACACAGACTCTCTCCATTTTCATCTCATTTGAAGAGGGTAGTATTGAATGATATGAAGGTTGTATGAGGAGGGCTTTTAGATAAAACGTAAAGGATGAGATCAAGAGATCATTGTAGTTTACTGTAGTTTATTGTAGTTTACCAATTACAGATTTTTATATCAAACATTTTTGGAATTATACATCTAATGGTAAATGTTATACTTCTTAAAAATGTGTGTTCACTCCTTGGCATGAGTCACGGTTTCCAAGGTTTATGGGTTCATTCCCTCTTTAGTTCAAAATAATCAAATTTTAATTTCTTACTTTGTTTTGGATAGAAGCGGAAGCTACACGTTTAAATATCTTGATTTTATAGTATAAAACGGTGGAGAAATAGATTCGGATATAAATATCTTGATTTTATAGTATAAAACGGTGGTTGAAATGGAAAAGAATCGTGATATGTAGATACCATTCAAGTTGAAGGGAAAATTTTATTGGATAGTTGTAAGATTGAGGATGTTGTATGGAACAGAGTGTTGATGAAGAACCGATACGGGAATAAAATAAACGTAGCGGAGATGAAGATGTGTTGGACGTGTGATAAGATATGACGAAATATAATTAGATATGATATTTAACACCTTATTATTTAATTTATTATTTATGCATTTACTTTTTATTCCGTTCAACCACGGTTGGACAATGAGCTGGAAGTTTCAACGACTCGATTTTTGAAATGTTTATGATTAATTTAAAGATAAATGTGTATTTTTTTTTTAAATAGTGTGCCTCTTAAATATTTTATAGATAAAAATATGGAAGAAAAAAACCTGTAATTTACTATAAAAATTAGGATTAAACACACTTTTGACCCCTAACTTTGCACTAGTTGCGATTTTGGTTTCTTATTAAAAAACTACATTCCGGCCCTCTAAGTTTTCCTCCTTTTGCAACTTTTAATTTTGATCATTCAAAATCAACTATTCGAGACAGTGGAAGATCAAGAAACCAGTCTCAAGCCATATTTTTGCCCTATAAATCTGAAACTTGCTCAACAAAACACCTCACTTGTTTTTATTGTCTTTTTTTTTTTCGAAGAAGGAAGTTGTTTTTATTGTCTTGAATGGTTGATTTTGAATGATCAAAATTGAAAGTTATAAAAGGAAGAAACTTAAGAGGCTGAAATGTGGTTTTTTTTTAATATGGGGCCAGAATCGTAACTAGTGCAAAGTTAGGGGACCAAAAGTGTGTTTAAGCTTAAAAATTATCCACGGGACACATAATTATCACTAATTAATTTGTTTTAAGATATTCTTTCACGAATCAATTAATTATAAGAGAACTGTGTATTTTATTTTATTTTTTGACAGTATTTATTAGTTGTGTATCTTCTACATAATTTTTCAGGGCAAATCTTCAAGATTAAAATGAGAAAAATATAGCAATACACTAATTAAAAATTTAAATTAGGTGCACTCTTTGTCCCTGTATTAATAAAATTAATTAAACATTATAAATAAAAATAATCTAGACCACTCAAAAATATTGTTGAGTCATTTATACTAAAATTTAAAATTAAATTGATATTAATCAATATAACAATGTTAATAAAATTTCAAAACACTGACTATAATTTAGTAAATAAATATTGTCACAAGACTTTTGTTAATAAATGGTATTTTGTCTAAAAATCAACCAAAAGAACTCTGCATTAATGCTATTGATAACTTTTTTCATTTTTTTTTGGTAACATATTGATAACTTTTTTTACATCTTATGACAATGATATCATGTATTTGTATGGTGCACGGATATCACACTAAAAAATAACGAAAAAAAAAAATTTAATTAATATATATGACTGATGATAACATATATTTTTCCCTCAAAAAAAAAAAAAGATGATAACATATATTTTGTAACAATATAAAATTATCCGTGTGACGCAGGGGTTCCACACTAGTAGTCGATACAAATGAGTAGTGATCAACATAGTTTAGGACTGAACATACCAATCAGTTGCAAACTTGCATTGATTCATTCCAATGTAATGCATCTATATTTTTAGCACAGAACCATGGAAACACTGTTCATATCTTATGATGGATATAACTAGGGAAAAGAAAAACACACCCTTTTGGTATGAGCAACTAATTCATTATTTCTGGTAAGAAAACAGAAAACCAAAGTGAAAGCGAAGTGAAGACAAGACCACATAAACTCAGATTTAACCAGTGTTTTGCAAGCCAGCAGCAATACCCTTCATGGTGAGAATGAGGGTGTCTTCCAAACCAGGTGCATATTCACTTGTTGGGTTCAGTGTTACAAGTTCATCAGCAGCTTTACTTATCTCGATAGACTCTTTAGAAATATGGGGACGTAGTTTCACATTATAGTTTGGATCACGGATGCGTTTCAATGTGTAAGCCTGGCACACATTCAAGGTAGTTATGTATGAATCACGCAGGCGGAGTCTTTGCTTCAAGTAAGGGTCTCCCTCAAGAAGATCCTTGTGCGCAGCCACCTATACCAGTACAGCAGAAAAATGAAAATAAGCTATTTTGTAAGAACTAACCAGTGCCATATTCTTAGTAAATAGTTCAATGACAAAAAATAAAAAGCTACTTATAGTTCAAATAATCTAGATATGTTCCCAAGAATATATGGCTAGGGGAAGTGTATTGTTTGTTAAAAGTTTCCCAAGAGGATTGGAGGAAAATGGTATGAATGTAATTTATGTGCAATTTTAAAAATACTTGGAATTTTATAAATGATAACCAACCAGTTCTTTTGAAAGAAAAAAAATACTTGTTCAATAAAATAAATAATACTAAAAAATAAGATTCTCATCATTATAATCCTAAATACATTTCCAATAATTAATTTAAATAACTGGAAACAAACATCTTGTTAGGAATTAATTGAATTAATATAGCTTCACCTGAAGTAGGAGTTTCTTGGTTTCTTCAAATTTGGTTCTCAACTGCTCCCCAAATGACCATAGATCGTTTGAAACAAGGAGCCTGTCATACAGAGCAGCAATACCTGGGTCTCCCTTGGCAAACACCATTTCGACTAAATCAATAGTGACCCTAAAGAAAGGCCATTGATTGTACATTTCTTGAAGCATTTGAAGATTTCTAATATCCTTGTCAATAACATTCTTGAATGCTGCCCCAAAGCCTAGCCACACTGGAAGATGAAACCTTGTTTGGGTCCAGGCAAAGATCCAAGGAATAGCACGGAGAGTCTCAATACCTCCGCTTGGCTTTCGCTTTGCCGGTCGACTTCCGATATTCATGCGGCCATACTCCAACTCTGGAGTAGCCTGCAGTTTAGAAGGTTTTTAGTGACTGTTAATATAACTGTCGGTTTATTCAATAGAATGAAAGAAAAAACAAGTAACTGATCTTTATTTTAGGAATCTTACCAGCCTGAAGTACTCAACAAAACGGGGTTCTTGGAATACCATAGAACGGTATTCCTCCGTGGCAATGATAGCCATCTGATCCATCAAAGCACGCCATTCTGGTTTGGGAGAAATTGGAGGATGCATTCCATGCTCTAGAGTAGCTGCAGTGAAACGTTGTAGTGTTCGGAAACACAAGTGCTCCTCACCAAATGATTGCTCAATAACTTCGCCTTGGACAGTTACACGAAGTGATCCATGGATTGTATCTGGAGGCTGAGACAGGATAGCAAGATGAGTGGGACCGCCACCTCTCCCAACAGTCCCTCCACGACCATGGAACATAGTTAGTTTAACACCATATTCCTTAGCTACCTTTATAAGCTCCTCTTGAGCCTTGTATAGCTGCCATGCTGCAGAAAACCTTCCGGCATCTTTACCTGAATCGGAGTACCCAATCATGACTTCTTGTTTCCCGTTGATCCGATTTCTGTACCAATCTATTGAGAACAACCGGGCCAAAGCAGCAGGAGCTGCCTCCAGATCTGCAAGCTTCTCAAACAATGGTACAACTCTCAATGGTTGCTTGACATGGCATTCGCGTTGCAAAAGTTCAACTGCTAGCACATCGGATGCTGCAGTTGCCATTGATATGATATATGCTCCAAAGTTGTCTGATGGTAGTTCTGCTATGACATGAAATGTATCCAAAACATCTCTAATTTCTTCGGTTTGGGGAAGGTCAGGTCCGAACAAGGGGCGTTTGCCACTCAATTCAGACAAAAGCCATTGCTGCCGCTTATCTTCAGACCATTCTTGGTAGGAGCCAATTTCAAGGTGTTTGGTTATGGCATCCAACACGTCAGTATGACGGTCTGACTCTTGCCTAATATCAAGCCTCACTAGTGACAGACCAAAAGTAGAGACTTGCCTCAAGAAATCTAGAAGACTTCCATCAGCAATTGCGCGATCACCACAAGCACAAAGTGATCTATAACAGAGTTCAAGAGGTTCCAAGAACTAGAAAAAATTTAAAAAGTTCAGTTAGCCAAAAAATAACAAGCAATCAAACTAAATGTTTCATAAAACATATCCCTGTTCTGTCTATTTTATCCTTTATCACTACAAACAAAACTAAAGTAGAGTAGTAAACATTGATGATAATCTAACAAAAGTGAAAAACATCAATTTCAGAAAATGAAATTATATTAATATCTAAATAGGTTTTGATAAGTTGCTTAAACTACATAAACAGTGGACGAATAATGTATAACAATGATGATTTTTAAACTGTTAAACTCAGAAGCTGGAATAGATTGTATTATTTGAAAGGAAAGAAAGTAAGCAAATATATTACCTCGTCAACATTGGTGAAAGTATTTTCCTCTGGAATGTCCGAGTTCCCATGAGCTAACAAATGGCGAGAACGCTCACGAGTTTGATAGAGCCTATCCCTTACTTCACCAAGTATCACTCGGTATGGTTCATTTGGAGGAATGTTTTTCCAAAACTCTGTATCATGATTTGAGTAAAGAGTATCAGAAAAGTAAACTAACCAATGTAGCTATCATAATATGGGAACTTTTACTAAAGTACAAAAAATTTACTTAATTGAACTTAAAAGAGAGACTTAAGTAAACACCTATGTAGTGTTTTGCAACTGCATCTTTCTTGGAAGACCTATTAAGTTCTTCTGCACGAACACGTAGCTCGTCATTGCAACGCCACATTGACAGCTACAGAAACAAAAAGAGAAATCAACACAATGGTGCCATAGTAGTAAACCATCTACAATGATACCATTTAAAAAGATTTAGGCGGCTTTAAATTACTTCAAACATAAGATCCTCTATTTGGGAGTAATACAAATTAGCAGCCATCATTCTAGCCAATAAGCAAACATCTCTTGTCACTTCAGGAGTTACTCTTGGATTTCCTGCATTATATTGTACATTGTTAGACACATGAGATTTGGAGAAGCTTAATAGTATCATGACATATATTACAAACAAACAAATATGACCCGTCTAAAGGTTGACATTTGACGTGGCCACATTTATAATGTTATGCTTCACAATCTCACATATTGGTTTCCTTCGTATACTGAGAATTATTATTGGTGGGGGTAAAAAGAATCGTACCATCACGATCACCACCCATCCAAGAAGAAAACTGAATAAGTGGAGCATTATATGGGACACGTTCATTAATCCCTATATTCTTTAAAGCTGTATCAACACGACGGAGAAATTTAGGTACACCCATCCAAATTGTTTCATGGAAGTAGCTCATCCCGGCTCTCATCTCATCTTGTGGGGTTGGAGGGGTCCTCCTGATTTCATCAGTACGGAAGGCAGCTTGGATCTACAAGAACAGAGTTAGCAGAAGAAACGTTTCAAAATCACCATGTCTTCATGAATAAAGCATTTGCTTGCAACTTGAATATGTACATATATTTTGGTGATTATATACTTTTTGATAACATGGATTCAATGAAGTTTCAAACGTATAATTTGGTTTAAAGATACAAAGCACTAGTAACAACCATTAGATCACAGCACAAAAACTCGTAGAAAAATATGTTATGGAGAAATAATTTTCCCCGTTATTTTTGTGCTTAACTTCCCTTTAATAGATCAAATTGCATATAAATTTCTATATTTACATGTATAAAAAAGTATCAAAAGAAATTCCAAGAGTTTTGATATCCACCTCCCTTTGTAGAGCCTCATCAAGCTCCTGCTTATCATCAGGAGTGATGTCTTTGGCATACAATTGTGTTAAACAATTACGTATCCTGTAAAGAAAATGAAGTGATGAAAAATAACAAAAGTAATAAAGGACATAAGGTGAAAAGTAGTAGGTTTTGAATCTAACCTTCCATGCTTTTGAAGCAAAGACCTGCGAATTGATTGCGTTGGATGAGCAGTAAGAACGAGATCAACGGTCTGGTTTTTAAGTGCATCAAAAACTTCCTGAGGAGTCTTGTTCAACTCACCTACAAGTCTCTTGAGAGTTTCTTCGATATCTGATTCTGTTGTTGCATTGTTCTCATCAGCAAAATCACCCTTTTTCAACTTAATCCTTCGGCGGTGAGCAATTTGGACCTCTTCAGCTAAGTTAGCCAAGTTAAGCATATGAGAAAAGGATTTGGCAACAACAATAGAATCTCCAGCATCCAGACTAGTTATGAGATTTCCAAGTTCTTCAAGTTTTTGAGGATCATGCTTTCCTTCGTACTCAGCAGAAAGTTCATATACTTCTTGAACCGTTTCCTTAAGATCCTCTCCGTGTAAATCCTGAAGAATATCAAGGAAACGATCCAAGAGCAAAGCATCATACTCAACCAGTTTATCATCCTCACTCACTTTTGCAGGAACCAGTTGCCGAAGCTGAGCATCGATGGATGCCATCTTTTCAAGTTTCCTGTTCGCCATTGCTGCCTGCTACTACTTACTTTTTCTTTTCTTTTCTTTCCTGCAAACATCAAAATTCAATCATAAATAAAGTGTTTGTTTGGTTTGCTACTACTAAAGCAGCCTATGGAAACATAACATGTGGATGATGAATCAATAACCGAGATCTAAGATTATGTAGAACTGCAGTACCTATCCTATGTAAAGGAAAGGACCAATCAGATAAGTAGATAGAGAGAGAAGTGAAAGTCCCCAGATCCAAAGTGAAAAGAGGTGCAGAGCTGTCTTTATATAGATAGATTGAGATAAACAAGGAATGACACGTGCACAAAATTGTTTAAGTAATCTAAGGCTATGTTTGGAGGTAGATATTATAAAAAGAGGTGGCATTTAGGATGGAGAGGAAAGAGTTTCCCATTATAAAAAAGTTAATTTTGACCCTTAGATCAAGTAAAGAATATATTTTTATCATGGGCTCTCAACATCATATCTAACCATCCGTCTTTTACGACTCATTTCCCTACTACATTTCCCCATCAGGTACCTCATCGCAAAAACTATTTTCATAATCAGAAACTCATTGGATAGAGACACCTATTTTAGCATGGTTCTGTTTACATGAGTTTTTGGGTAAACAACAAGACTAGTTTTGATTATTATAAGCAGGATCAAATCAGAAATCATATGACATATTGTGCAATCTTTTTCCATAAAGTACATGAATGTTCATCATATTCATACGTTGCTTTATGAACAAGATGAAGAACAATTAGAACTTGTACGAAAATAAACTGCCTTTCAACATAGAAAAGTAAAGGAAATGCAAGTAAAAGAACTAAAAGTTTAAAACGCATAAACTTAAAGAAAATGTAAATTAAATTGCATAAATGTAAAGGTGGTTCGACAAATCAGATTACATACATTCTGTATGACTCTTTTATCTAGACGCTGGTATTTCGAGTGCAAGAATTCTATAAGTGATTTGTGACCTATTTTTCTTATGAAAAACTACTATATATACATATAGAAAGTAACTGCAGCACCTAAAACTGCTAAAAACTGCTCGTCCCCGTCGAAAACTGCATGTCTTCCACGTGTCTGGACACTTGAAACCACTTCTTTGTTGAATCAACTGCTTGTCAGTTTCCACCTTTTTATTGAAAAATTCCAATGCTTTGTCGAATTGTGGCTTCTGTCGAATACCTTCTCAGCATTTTTTGAACTCGGCAACTTTAGTTATGGACTTAGAGAATTTTGTTGTTTCAAACATACTTTCACCTGTCGAATAACAACATATAAAAATACAGTTTAACAAATTGCCCCCCAAAAATGTCATTTTCGACTGGAAAACATGAAGGATAAAATTGGCATTTTTGAAAACTCTACGTATTCTCTGAAGAATGATGTCATGCTAATTATTATTTCCAAAAAAATGATCTTTTCAATTTCCCTTTTACTGTACATCTTCAAGACTTAAATGGGCCACCACTTTGTAGTTGAAAAGTTAGTTGGGTTTTTCCATTGCCCTAGGGCATCAAGTGTCACTTGTTAACCCTTCATTTTCCTCTCCTTCATGCTTCCCCATTCCTCATCATTATAGTGCCTCCTTTATGGAGATGGTGTGAATTTATTTTCCTCAAAACTTTCAACTTCCCACTTACTACCATCTCTTTTAAAACACGTGGCAGTTACTGAATAGATAAAATGAAGAGCTTGTCTCATCACCTTCATCATTTATAAAAACTCATTTTCTCGTTCCTTTCATAAACCAATCTTCCAATTCTGTCTTTCATCCCTCGAAACTTGCACTTTTCTTCTTCTTACGAAAGAGAGAGAAAAAATTCTGAAAAAATGGAAAGACTTCTAGACGAAATCCTCACCGCCATTATTGAAAAAGTTGTTGCCTTTGGAACCCAAGACCTTTTTAGGTTTAGAGCAACATATGTTCGTCAAAGGAGGCTTGCCAACAAAAAGGTGGTGTTCAGGGCTTTATCAAAAGACTGCTTGTGGTATATTGCTGACCATTGACCTTGTGCAGCAAAACGCTCTTTCATGCAAAGGATATCCCAAGGTGGCCATGCATCATATTGCGTGGTGATGGTGACCCAAATGCTCCAATAAAGTCGTCCCAATTTGGAGGAGATCAAGCATATTCTGCATAAGACAGCAGCTCACGAATCTGATGGAGCCAAATACTTCTTGTTAATGCCGACTGCAGAAAAGCTATTTTGAATGCAGAAGGCCTTCCTTTTTCTAGGACCAATTCTGGTTAAGGCCAGTACCCCCAGATTTGGAATACAAGTTCATTTTTCCTTCAGACACAGTATGTAAAGGGAATGGGACAATACGTAGCATCTACTGGCCACTTCCAAGCGCAGATGATGAGTACTATAACACCCTATACTCTAAAAGCGATAATTTACGCTAATGATACAATCATATAAGGAATTTAGATGTTACTTCTTCAATAATTCACCAAGCATGCATACATAATTTTCTCTAAACATCGTAGTAGAATAAAACATCATTACATCGACATTTAAATAAATCATCTCAAGAGTCATTTATAAAAAAAGAAATAAGTCTCCAAATAGCCATGTCAACATACTACATGTATCATCATCAATACATAGTCTCAAAAATATCCAACAGACATAATAAAGACAATCCTTAAAGACGGACCCCCTAATCAGAGCCCTAAGTCTAAGACATTGAAATGCAGTAAACAAGGTAGCATCCAAGCTATCCTAGAGCAACTCACCATAGCAAAGAAAACTAGTCATGCACACCGTCTATCCATCCATACGAATAAGGTAGGCGGTCAACCAAACGACCAATGAGGGTTAGTTCACAATTCACAATTAAAGCATAAACAAACATAAACATTCAAGGATTTCATGCATAACACATATACATACTCAACATTCCTAGAATACTAACATCTCCTGAATATTCACCCCAATTCAATACAAATCATGTTATCTTACTTCTATCATAGTACCTCAAGCATATTCTTTCTTTAATCAAATCATCAATAATGTACATCACTTAACAACATCAATCAATATAAGAACTTCTTACCTCATTCCCCATTCAGCTTAATCATCAAACTATACCAACTTATCATTTAGGAAGTACAATTATACATGCAACTTTACTTATTTTACATAAAGCACATACTCTCCCCAATGCATACAAGTCATGTCATTCACATAAGTCATATGGATCACATACACTCTTGCCTAATCAACTCAATAAATTACATTTCATCATTTCAAAGTTTAGGCAAGAAATCATCATTATCAAAGGAATCACCAAATCATAATTCTCACCTCATTACTATTACCAAAATAATTATCATCAAATAAATTCACCAAGTATATAAGCATCACCAAGAATAACAAACATCATCATACACCATTGAGTACATAAGTACAATCAAGCAAGACATACAATTAGAGTCTGGTTCAAATATTCACAACAATCACCAAAGGTCCACAAATGCACATATACACCGATTCACATAATCAAGTACGACTCGACTTGTAATGCCCTATTTCTATTAAAGCGATAAAACACGTGAATAATACAAATATTCAAGAAATAGAAGTCACTTTTCCAACAAAACTCAAAACATGCATATACAAATATATCAACAGTCGCAGCGGATACATAACATACATCACCAAAAATATACATGTCATGAAATCAACATACATCACCATATAAAAATCTCCAAATCTCGACATATGAGTAAAATCTCAACAACATAATCAATCTAAAGTAAACATAAAGACAAACATTCTAGATCAGAGCCTACTCTATGACTCCAAAGACCGATAATGGAGATTTTTCCCGCTATTCTCAAACACTCACCAAGCAACCAACAACTACTCATGCACGCCGTCTACCCATTCATACAAATAGGTAGGCGGTCCATCACAAACAACTGGGGGTTAGCTTCAACAACGTCTAGACCATCACCCCATGATACCAACAACACATCATAATCACCTCAACTGGGTATAAAAGGCCTCATAATCGAAATATGATTAGGCTTTGGATACCGAGTAGGTGGTGGAAGTGGGGAAAGTGATGTTTTACCTAGACGAGCACCTTTTTTTCTTTTAAATGATGAAGTTCTTGGTGATGGTGACGGTTGACTATCCGGATTTTGGGAATCAACAACCTCCCACAAAGAAGGGATTCGACTAGTCGATGTAACTTTTCCTTTAGACCTCGTAATGTCCACTTTTTTCTTGGCTCCCTTGGTTGGTATTTTTCGTGGTGGTGGAGACATCATGGTGATTTCAGGAAATGCCAACTGTCGCAAAACCTCTTTGACTTCAAGCTTCATTTGGAAAGGGAGTTTCTTGAGACGTTCTTGAATACCCTTCAACTCATCCTCAAAAGAAAAACCATCTTCATTACTTTCTTCGCCCATACGTAACCTATGTCAATGGTGGTGTATCTCATCCAATAAAATTGGCTTGTCTTCAAGGATTTTAGTAGCAATTTCGCATGCACATGGAAGCCCGTAAGAAGCCCTTTGAACACAACCGCAAATTTCTTTGTCCATGCACAATGTTTTCCTACAACGTGACTCTTCCAAAGTAATGTTGTCCAAAGCCCATCTAGACACATGACCACCTAACCCGGAGTACAAAGTGACATCTTTGAATCTATGTTCCAATACGGTAACGCTCTGACCAAAG
>Ga0315913_1004979_pt1 | contig 16107 bp, 13 predicted proteins | sample MpolsnodulesMG_FD_207736 | JGI IMG/M metagenome (GOLD analysis project Ga0315913, IMG submission 207736) | Medicago polymorpha root nodule microbial communities from Los Angeles, California, United States - small nodules | ecosystem: Host-associated > Plants > Roots > Nodule | place: USA... | reverse complement strand
AAAAATGTATATGTATCAATGTCGGGTCTGATATTCATGTATTCCACGTCTTAATAAGTAAAATTTCAAACTAATAAAAGTTTCTTAATATAGATCGACTACCATCAAAGACAATTCCTATATCTCATCCTGGCCAATCTCAAGGAGAGGATTCATATAATGCCGACCTCCCAATAATCCCTTTAATTTGGATTCGACAGAGCACTAATAACTTTTCAGAATTATGTAAACTAGGAGAAGGTGGATTTGGTCATGTTTACAAGGTATGTTTTTTCTCATATTTTGGATAGAGAAATGTTAATATTTTAATTGATAATAATAATAATTAGTATTTTATCCTTTATCAAAGTTTGAATATGATCATTTAACTCATTCATAGGCATGTATAGTTTTGCTTAATCGAAGTTGCCATATTTTATTTTGGTTATTTTCTTTCTTTTCAACATTTATTTCAGGGTAATTTAGTAGATGGAACAGAAGTTGGAATCAAAAGGTTGTCTATAACATCTGGTCAAGGTTTAGAAGAGTTCACAAATGAAGTAATCTTTATAGCTAAATTGCAACATAGGAACCTTGTGAGACTATTGGGTTGTTGCATTGAGGATAATGAAAAGTTGCTTGTATATGAATACATGCCAAACTCTAGCCTCGACTTTCATCTATTTGGTATGTTTTAATATACATAATCCCTTATATCTTTTCCATTTTAGTATAAATTGGTCATATAAATTGTTTGTAGAGATTAGCAATGAGGGTGATATTAGAGAAGAATAACTTCATCGCCAAAATTGATTTTTCTACAAGTATAGTAATTCTTTCTATGCCTTTTAGAGATGAATCATATGTATATATGCATTGCATTTTGGAAGAAATGCTAGTAAACCTTCAATTTAGTCGTTAACTATCATTCTTTAGTTCATAAACTATTGTTAATTTATCAAAATAGCATTAGTTTATGGAGTACTCTCTCTATCCCAAGATGTAAGGAAAATTTGGTCAACAGAAGTTAATGCATTTGATTCAAACCAAATACATTAACTTTTGTTGACCAACTTGAGGGAGTACATATTATATTTATATAACTCTGGAACCAAATAGAAGATATAATTATAGTTTATGCATTAATTGTTGACCATTTATTCGTTTGTTAATATATTGAATGAGATTGCTTGCAAATATAGTTATGAAAGGAAAAAAAAGAGTGGTTATTTCCTCTATAAAAAAATTCCTCAATAACACAACTACTTTGCTCAAGTTTTGTTACTTCTTTTATGATCCATACATTTTTGTGTCAAATAACCTTTTCTTTGTCACTTGAATTGTTAGATGAAGAAAAAAGAAAACTTCTAGATTGGAACTTAAGACTAAACATTATTAATGGAATTGCAAAAGGACTCTTATATCTTCATGAAGACTCTAGACTTAGAGTAATCCATAGAGACCTAAAAGCAAGTAATGTTCTTTTAGATCAAGAGATGAATCCAAAAATATCTGATTTTGGATTGGCAAGGGCATTTGAAAAAGGTCAAAGTCAAGAAAACACAAGAAGAGTTATGGGCACATAGTATGTGTTATTTTTGTCAATCCTTTCGATTCAAGATGTAATTAATATTGTATGCTAAATTGATCGACATTCCAATTATATTATGTTTATTTGATTGTGTGCAGTGGTTACATGGCTCCAGAATATGCTATGGAAGGGTTATATTCAGTGAAAACTGATGTTTTCAGCTATGGAGTTCTTTTATTAGAAATAATTTGTGGAAATAAGAACGGTGGATTCTATATCCGAGAACATGGTCAAAGTCTTCTTATATATGTGAGTTTTTCTCCTTTCGTATTAGTTACTAATTAATTGGCCAAGTTAATTACTAATTAATAGGGTTAACTTTCTTGAAAAAAATTAATAGGGTTAACTATATTATTGATTTCTTTATAATTGGTTAAATTTTATTTTTATTTTTTTCCAAACACTATAATTTTTTGTCTCTAAAATCTAAATTGTGTGATTTTAGTCCCAAGTAAAAGCTAATAACACACTATTTTTTATTAGATGTAAGGACTAAAAATCAAATTTTATCATGGATACAAAATCATATTAAACCGAGATAATTGATGTTACAAAAATAAAAATGCATGTTTTAGTAAATTTTCTAAATATACATTACATGCATGCAGAGTTGGAATCTTTGGTGTCAAGGAAAAAGTTTGGAACTGTTAGATCCAATACTGAAAAATACATACATAGCCAATGAAGTTATGAAGTGCATACATATTGGTTTGCTGTGTGTACAAGAAGATGCAGTGGATAGACCAACCATGTCAAATGTTGTTGTCATGTTGGCAAGTGACACAATGGCACTTCCCAATCCTAAACATCCTGCATTTTCAGTTGGAAGAAAAGTAACTGATGATCCTTCTGTTAATGAAGTAACAATATCAAATATTATTCCTAGGTAGGGGATATATGGATATCATGGTAAAAGTTTTGGACTGAAATTTCATACGATCAAAATTTCCTAAACATAAGAAAACTCACATTACGACTTTGTAAGTTGAGAATTCAAAATTTCAACCGTTCGATTTTGATCAACGACTTTATCACTAACTACATCGCACGACTATAGAGAATCATTTTCAAAAAAATACTTGAACATATGCAAATTGTAGAACCAATTATGTCAAACATGTTCTGTTTTAGAGTTGTAACTCTAACACCGTAGATATAAATTATATTCATCATGTCAATTAAATAATTTTGCTTTTAAATTGTATTAAGTTACATTTTTTAGGATCTCTTGTCTCATCATATCTAATTGGTATTAATTTTTGATCTACATATAGCATCCATGAGGAGTGACACAACCTTATGTACGATATACATGTCATTGAACCTTTTTTTTTTTTTTTACCATTTCAAAAACAAAAAATAAAACAATTTCAAAGTTCAAATTGATTTTCTAAAATATTTAGATGCTCAGTTTCAGGTTTCAGACAACATAGTAAACCCGGCATAAAACACACATAGAAGTGTGAGGTGTGCAAGTTCGAACCCAAATGAAAATATCCAACCTAGCAATATTGACATTGTCAATTGAGTTAGACCTTATAAAATTATGGTATCAAATTTTTTTCTATATAGTTATGGTATCAAATTTGTTTTAGAAAAAGAGAGATTAATAATTGACAAAATGGTTATGTGATTGACAAGATATCATATAAAATGTTATTAATATACTAATTATTTTATATATACATCTAATGATATGTTTCCACATCACTTAATGAATATGACAACTTATGTGTTTTCATATGTTTTGTTCCTTATTTTTGTTCATCATGTTTTGTTTCTTATGTTCTTTTGGGAACGGTTATGATGTCATGGTTTTATTGTTGGCCACTTAAATTGTCACCAAAACTGCTTTGCATTATTTGTGGAGATAATATGATGGCCAACATAAGCTTCGTAGAAATGATTAATGAACTAGGACCTTGTAATATCCCACTCGACGATTATTGGAATATTACTAGTCAGGCGTATCAGAGGACAAATGTTCATGAGTTTCACTTATGGCGAGGAATATTTTTAGGATGCAAGGTCGGTAATTGCACGCATGTTCAGTTATCAGTATCAAGTTGAGCGCGTTAAGATGGTAGGACAATAAGGTACTTGCACGAGGAGCCTATATAAGTGGCTTATGATCTAAAATGATCATTATTCATGAACACTTCTCTCTCTAGAATTAAGAAGGCAGAATTTTGCTCCTCCCTCTCTCTAGATAATCACCCTCCTTACCCCTATGTCTCCTTCAATCCATTTCAAGATCTTCCTTCAAGAATCATGTTGCATGCTAGCTCAATTCTACCCTTAATTGAGATGGAAACAAGGTTAAAGCATTAATTCATCTTCCTTCATCAGATCAAGAGCTAGGGTTTAGCTTTGGTGAGCTTGGAGCTGAAGCAATTGCAGGAAACATGTTATGTGAGTTCTTAGATAGCTTATCCCACCTTTGGGTAGTGTAATTCCTTGTGAGAAAATATAATTATGTTAGTGTATGAGTTAGAAGAATTTAGCACCCCTTTTGCCATTAATCATTGAAATTGTGTTGTTTGTTGTCATGCATTTGTTCTAAGTTGTTTTCTATATGTTATGGGTGTCTTGTGTGCATTGGAAACTCAATTTTGAGGTTTAGAAGTCAAAAACACGAATTCTACAAGTCTGGTACTGATGAACTTCGCTAAAGTGAGAAGAATCTTGCTTAAGCGAAATCAACGTCGAAACAAACTGAAATTTCGCTTGGCATCGCGCTTGCGCGAGATTCCGTAGCACAACATTATTTTTTGAAAACTTCATGTGGTGCAGTGGTTTTGACGAGGCTTTTCCTTGCAGTCTCTTATAACTTTAAAAACCCCTCAAAGTCAAGTAGTCATTGCACATTACACCTTAAGATATTAAGAATGAAATGCATGAACAACATTAATAATTTCGATGATGATGGCACATGAGATGTTATGATACGATCCTTGATACGGGTAGGAAATAACACTGAGTACGGGAGAAACCATAGAGCCTCGACGTAGATTGTCGAGAACTAGTATGATAAGCTATGTATGTTAAGATAAGCAAGTGGTGGCTCATTGCTAAACGAGTAGATTACGGACTCGTGGTGACCATTCACATAAGTTAAGTATAAGCTTCCATGTATGATTACACTTTAAGCAAGATGTAGGTGTCGTGTCTCTTGCGATCCACGCCAAGGGGGATCCCAAGAGGTTCATGTTATGGGGACGGATTACGCTCCGCAAGGAAGGCTCGCACGACACTAAGGGAGTCTGATGTACCTTAGCAAGGAATTCATCGGTCATGTTTGGGATTGTACTCGGGGTTACTCCACCCGATGCACTCCATAAAATGAACTCAGATAATATTGTTTGTTCAACGCTGACCTCTAACATAATGAATGGTTATGAATTATGATATGACATGTTTATGTTAGACTATGAAGTATGTATACGCTTATGTATCAAGGCAAGACTATGAAGATGAACTGTCGACGATCCTAGTATCTCCCCGATCGTCTAGTTTAGGAACATGTCATGAATGATATATGTTTAGGTTTCGATGCGATTATCATATCATAAGTAGCGGTCTTAGGTTCCATTGTCCGCCATGACATGTAGAAGATGACAAGACTTGTAATCCATGTTATGTAAAACCTTATGACGGTCCTAGTATGCACTACCGTCAGGTTGTATTGTAGACACGTGGTGACCATAGGTATTCCCCGAGGTTACCTAAAGCCTAGAATTAGGTAGAACTCATTGAGACATTATGTCTCATCCCAATCCTATTTTGTTTCAGATCAGCAGGTTGGTTTAGCAAGGCGTAGCAAACATGTGGCCGAATGGATAATTAGCAAGGACTCATTCGTACCCGCTGCAAGATGTTCTTATGGATTCAAGAGTGTTTCACTATGCTTTGGATAGATAGTGTTGTATTACTCTATGTACGAACGTGAATTGTTGTATATAATATTCATTCGAAGTCTTTAAGTTGTAAATTTTAATGTATCCAGTACTAAAGATAATGCACATGCTAAACTTTCTAGATACGTTTAGTGTGGGCGTTACAGACCTTCGCTAGGATGAACATAATAAACTGAATTAGAATTGGACTGAGAAGTAGAAGCTTGACGAGGAGCCACGGAAGAAGATGATGTAAAATGAGAAGAAATTCAGAAAAATTGAATTGAAATCAAACAAAATTGCGTGAGAAGAAAACGTAATTCAAACAAATGATCGAAAAAGAACAGAAAAGGAAGGATGATGATAATGAATCTTCAACAAAAATCAAGAACAGAGGATGAAGCTTCAAGAAGAAGCATCAATGGCGGAAGCATGAAGATGAATAGTAACTAACTTTCTATCCAAGGAGAAAGCTCAAATACCATAATATCAAATAAGAAATGAATGAATATAATTCTCATTACTTGTATCAAAGGTGCATTAAAACTTATAGAGGTCCAAGATATGCAGAGTTGCTATCGTACAGCTGTATTACTATCTAAGTCCTAAGATAGTTAGTTAAAACTAACTAACTAGATAACTTGTTCCACAAGTTATCTATACAACTAACTCTTAGCTATACTTATTTCTTCATTATGCAATAATTATTAGCCCGTTCTAAGTGAGTTGATGCAATGAAGTTCGTATTTGTCATTTTGGCTTGTACTGCTCTCTACACTACAAGAAAATATAGTATTTGCTACCAATATTTAACTACCAACTATATTGGTAGCAAATATCAGTTAAAATTACCCTTGCTTAACCGAAACAAACATAATTTTATTGAGTCCGTTTTTTTGAGAAAATCTTAAATAAAAAAATATCTTATTTCGAAATAAAAAAACAAAAATCCTTCACGATTCAAATAGGAAATTCTTCATGATTGTTCTTCAAACTCATTCTCATTCTTCATCGTTGTCCCTCAAAATCATTCGTATTCTTCATCATCCATGAAATCCATTTAGTAAATAGGAAAATCGGAATCCCTAATCAATTGAATTCCTGTTCAGAATCTTAATTGTTGTTCCTCGAAATCAAAATCGTTCATCACTGAATCCCTAATTGTTGTTCTTGTTCATCACTGGATCCCTAATTGTTTGTTCGCACAATCACTCTCACTTCTCGATCTTTATCTTAATCGTTCACATCAGAATCGCTCAATATTCAATATCAGTTTCGCAACTGATTTCGCTTTTTCGCCGCAATCTAAGGTAATGAGTTTCTCAACTTTGTATGATACACATATTCGTTAGCAACTGTTTATATGATATGATTGAATATGTCTCTTGTGATTAAGCAACTCAAGTTTAAATTTTGTTCTTTGGCCTGTGTATTATTTTTAGGTTTGTGTCTGATTTTGGTGAGACTATAGACTATTTCTTGTGTTGTGTTTGATTTTGCAATTTCATGTGTTTGAATTGGGATTTTTCTGTTAATAATATAATACACTTCCTCAAACTCATTCTTACCAATGCCTAATTACTCTGTTTTTTGTGTATTAATGTGTTTTACATTAGATAGATTTGTGTCTGAATTAGGAAAGGTTCGTTTTTGTTATAGTTGTATCACTGAATTAGGGGTGTACAAAGGACGGGTTAGATTGAGTTGTATGTGACCCCAACCTGACTTTCACCGGCCCTAACGTTAGTTAAGTCCAACTTCAAACATGATCCCTATCCTATACCAAAATACTATGTGACATAATGAAAAGCACACATAAAAAATACATTAATAAATACTATAAAGATTTCAGGTTAAACTTTTGTGACATAGTATTTGTCCTATAATGAGATTTTGATATTTGAAACTGTTAGCGTAAATAACGATATTTTATTTTGCTTGCACTGAGGAATGATATAAAAATGAATCATAAAATGTCAAATGTTGATTTTGCATTTTTTAACCATGAAACGATTCAACAATTGCTTTTGAATTACCTTCAAGATATCACCTATACAGATGACTTTCACATTCATTTGCTTGTTTGTACTTGTTACAGATCTTCTAATAGACATTTTAGTAATATTTATGCAAAGGTAATGTTTGTATATGTTGTGCAGGTTTTATCTATGCTCTTGGTTTAAAATTGATCTAAAATGTTAGCAGAAGTATATTTTTACTTTGCTAGGATAAAATCAAGAACCTTAAAACGAGATTCTGGAACCGATTTTGCTAAGCTGACGCGAGATTCAATCAAGAAGATAACTCAAGCTTTAGGCCGAAAAAGTTCATTTTATCGACAGTGTGATAAGATTTTTCGTATGCTTTTGGCTGGTTGATATTTTCCCTTTCCCTTATTTTTTTCAAAAATAAAATTGTGTACTAATCTATCTTATGTTGTACAGGTTAGTTTGAATGAGTACTCTCAAGTTATTAGGGCTAAAGCTTGAGATGCTAGTTCACGAGTTCTCTCACTTCTTATGGAATCATTGCTCTCTAGAGCTAGTTTATGTTGTATTTCCACACATTTTGAGTCTAATTTTGATTCATCTTTCTCGTTGCAATGAATATTGTAATACAATTTTGATATGATTAAGTATTCATCTTTCACATTTTGAAGCTACAGTTTTATTTAATCTCTTCTAATATCAACATATTCAATATATTGCTTGAGTTTTTGGTAATTTCTTGTTTAATTTTACTCTATAGACATCAATAATTCATAAATACTTTTCCGTAAATGAAGAGTCACAAAATTTATGTTAATTGAAAATCTTCCATGCACCTTGACCTAATCCTACAAATATCAATTTTTAAGGCTCTAAAGTGAGTGAGTTTTGACTTCAATTCTCTGTGATTTTCATTAATGGATGGTTTTCCTTGAAATTGATATCTATCAACTAAATTTTGCCCTATGTCCCGAGTCCCGACTCATACTTATATTTAAGGTTCATACATTACTTATTTTGTAGGAAGAGTATATCTTGGTAAGCATAGTTTAAATAGTTGTTTCTGTCTTTAAAGATATACATAATGAATGTAGATATTTGTTGAAGGACAATTGATTATGGATAAGCATTAAATATATTAAATTTATATTTTAAAACTTAGCTACAGATTTACTACGACACCATAGTTATTCCGTAGCTTTTCTCTAGCTAAATCCGTTTGCTAGACATTAGCTACTAATTAACTAGACATTTTGTCTTAGCAAATCACATATTTTCTTGTAGTGCTATTGTAACTTTATTTTCTCCCTTGCTAATCTCAGTAATGACTGAGGTCTTAATCTGTTCCATTTGTTTTGTGTTTTTTGAAGTTCACCATGAGCTAAACTTTCAAATAGCTAAGGGATAATGAAGTTATAATTAAAGTTTGCATTTTAGTATGGTATTGTTTATTTTCTTTCTTATTAACAAATGATATTAATTTTGTTCTCTATGTTTTAACTTGATGATTAAAATTTTAAGGGTTATGCTGACAAGTGCCCTAAAAACATTTGTTAAGAAAACCAAAAGTAGTAGGTTTGCATTGGATTCAACAATATTTTAATTTTTAAAAAGTCAAATTCATCATTTTTCATCATTTTTCAATACAATATTTCTTATTTTATCCTTTAAACCAATGCCCTAATGGCACTCTCTAACATTTCCCAAATTTTAATACTAGCCATTTGAGTTTGAAATAGGAAAACCGTGGAAAATGCTATGTTTAATGGGGATTAATTCATTATTATGCTTGAAAGAGATAACGATTAAAGCAACTGGAAAAGGTATTCAAGTCCATATATAGTGCAGTTTCGTTCTATTAATAGTACATGGATTTGATTAGACGTATGAACTTCGTAAGTTTCCTCTGACAATCATGATATTTGTCTTGAAAGACATCAAGGTCAAATGGTCACAGGATGCTACAACTTCATGCATCATTCTATAACATGCAAACAGAAGTTATAATTAAGTTACGCCCTCTTTATTAATTGATTCACGATCAGCATGTACTTGCATAATTTCTGGTTGTTGCTAACAAGTGGCATAAGGACATTTGTTTAAGAAACATACAAAAAAAAATCATTTTGAAAATACAAGTCAAACATATGTAAAAGTCATAATTACAAAATTTTCAATATACAAATTATTAATTTTGGATGCTTAAACAATGCCTTAATGGTATTTGTTAGCATTTTTTTTCTAATTTTTTTAGCTCTATTTTAAATGTTGAAAACCCAAATGATTATTTTTCTTTTTAACAAACAAGTCATTTGCTTAAGACAATGTATATTTACACTTAATTGCTAAACAAGTTTAGCAGCCACCATCTAAAAATCCCAATAGAGTCTGAAAAGCTACCGATCCAAAATATCATGCAACTGAAGTGTGCTTAACCCTCTCCGGACCTCCAATTTCCATACCTTCCTCCAATTATCATCACGGTTCTCATAATAAAAGTTACTAACATGCATACCTTTTGATATAGTTTACCTTAAAACAAATCACTGTCATCTTTGGTTGCTTATTGCAAAAGAAAAGCTAAGCCATCAAAGTATATCATCGTTTGAAAGGTTGAAAAGGTATTTTTGCTAATTAACAAGTATCTTTAGGACATTTGTTAAGATGTAAAAATAAGTAACTTTACATTGAAAATTGATTGCCTATAACAAGTGTTTTACTTGTAGTTCCAAAACAAAATATGGTCTAAACAATGTCCTAAAGAAATTGTTAGTAAAAAGAAGTACTCTATATGTCCTAAATTATATGACGTTTTGGCCATTCCACACAAAATAAGAAATGTAATTAATGTTGTATGAGAAAGAGAAATTATAAGTAATTTTACAAAATTATCCTTCATAGAAAAGATAAATTAAAGAATTAAAAGAAGTGAGAGTAATAAATAGTTGAGGGTATTGTAGAAAAAATTAACATTTAATGTTTCATAATATTGTAAACTGACTTATAATTTGGGACAAATTTTTTCTCTAAAGCAATTTATAATTTGGGGTGGAGGGAGTATAATCGTAAAAATATTAACCCATCAAAAATGTAAGTAGAACAAAAAAATTATATATGCACTAATATAACTTACAAGTTAACTTTAAAAAGCAATCAAAAACATCCGTTGATAATTCGTAAAATAAAAAATAAATAAAAAATCCATTGAGATGTTAAAGCGTTAGATTTCTTTTTTCATTTTTTTATAGCAAAGAGGTAGATTCTGATACAGAAGGTTGCTGAAACAATTACTATGTAATTTCGAATTGTTCATAGGGTAGATTCCCATTTCTTTATCTTGTTAATTGAGCATTCATTGCCCAAATTTTTTATGTGAAAGGTAGGCTAAGCATGAGACGAGATTTAACCAACTATGACAATGTTCTTAAATCTAAAACAAACTCGATAATTTACTGATCAATTTAAGATTGAGTTTATTTACTCATCTGATCTAGAGCTGTCAATTTAGAGGGCCTTGACAATTTAGGCCCCAACTCATATATGAATGGGGCTTAAAATATTAAAAGATAATGACCCCCATTTTTTATAAGCCTCAAAATTGCAAGCTCCACATATAAAGAGGGCCTAAAGTTGGCCCCTTTTTTATTTTTTTTCACCATGTTTATTTTTCTGCGCGCCCTTTTATTAGATAAATATTCTTGAGATTTTCGAACTATATAATCCAAAAATTACAAGGGCATTAATCAAAAAACAAATAAAGCGTGCAAGAAAGGCATAGGGTGAGAAAAGTAAACACTTTTTTTATTTATTTTAATGAATTCAGCCCAAATAAATTCTATCTATAGAGTTCATACTGTTATACAAAACAACTTATTTTTAAACAACTTTTTTTTTTTTGAAGAAGTTAAATTAACCCACCCTTATTGACACCAGAGAGAATCGAACCTCAGACCTTGAGGAGGAGCACACTCCCAAGTCCCAAGCCAAAACCACCAGGCCAACCCAAGTGGGTTATTTTTAAACAACTTATTTCAACAAAACAGCTTATTCAGCAGCTTATTTAAAAAAAAACAACTTATTTTACAAGAGCTTATTCAAATAAGCTTATTTTATGAAAAACAGCTTATGATCTCTTTTTTTTTATATAAAAAAAAACAGCTTATTCAAAACAACTTATTTTAAAACAGCTTATTAGGATCTCTTTTAATAAAACAACTTATTCAAAACAGCTTATTTATGCAAAACAGCTTATCAAGATCTCTTTTTTTCAAAACAACTTATTCAAAACAACTTATCAAGATCTCCGACGCTCAAGTTAGTGTAGCCGATGATCAAATTAGGTTTAGAGTAAATCATATCTTAGAGGATGCAAGCGTCCGACGCTCAAGTTAGTGTAGCCGATGATCAAATTAGGTTTAGAGTAAATCGTATCTTAGAGGATGCAAGCGATCCTTTTATAAAGAAAGTTGTAGGTTGTCATAATGATGGCAGTGTAGCCGTTGATCGTCGAGTACAGTCTAGAGGAAGGTTTTGTCTTATGATTGTGAAAGAGAATTGCTCTTATCCTTTTTCCTCAAGGGCTTACTGCGTACAAACTTACTCCAACTTACAAGCCTTTAAATATTGAGCTACCACCTTATAGAAATTTTGTACCACCATTTTCTCTAAATCCAGTTTACAATGCTCCAATATACAAGACTCCAAACAGTCCTCCAATTTACAATCCTCCAATTTATGAAGCTCCTCCAACTTACAAGCCTTCAAAGAAGAGGCTACCGCCACCATTTCAAAAGCTACCACCTTTCTACAAGCAAGCACCCCTATATCCGAAGCAACCACGTGTGTAGGGTATGACATTTTTTTAGTCTTAAAAGATTTGTACTCAAAAGTTTATTTCATAATAATGTTTTCAAATAGAATAAGGAGCTAATAGAGTAGCAAAGTTAAATTTGATTTATAATAAACTATGATTAAAAAAAAGTCAACCCTCTTGTGCTAGTTTGGTGGGGTTGTTTAGGACCTTGCTCGTTTTAAGGTCTCATGTTCAATTTTCTTCGGTGTTAATTAGGTTTTAAAAAAAAAATAATTAAACCACTACTCTGAAATATGCGACATAAAGATAGAAATTCATATAAAAACATAAATTTTAGAAGGTGTGTGATTCTAATTTACTAGTATGATATATAAATCTGTTTGTTCTAATTTGACCTTTCAGAGAATCTGAATTGGTACGACAGTTTATATATATAAAAAAAAAAAAACCAACACCTTTACCTTTACTTGTTAATTATTGTCATATAGACTCTTCTTGATCTTATTATTTTTTTTGTTTCCAGACGAAGTGACAAGCACCACCTGAAACTCATGCAACTACCAGATCTCATGTTCAAACTCTCGTAAAGATGTTCAACCTAATAGTATTGGCAGTGCAAGTTGAGATATAGGTCTGAATGACACTCTTATATTATTTCTAAATGATCAATTTTGAAGAATTTTCTAGACATATTAAGAAAGAAGCGAAACAATTTGGTTCTAAACAACAATGTTAGTATGTTAATTGTTAATTTGTTTGTACAGAATAAATTTATTGAATAGCAAAAACTCTCGTTCGAACACAAGGCATGCCAGAATTTGAGCCAAGAGAATACATTATACACTCCACTTGGACATAGGTTGGACAAAAGAAACAACCCATAAAACTATAACAGGGAACAAAAATACAGAGGCAAAAGGCTAAAAAGAAAGGGATAATAATCCTCCTAAGACAAAGCTGAAAATCCTAAACCTCTCAACTTGTCAATAATGCAAAAAGGCAGGCATCCAAGCTAAACCAAGATCCACTAGTAAGGAAAAATAGCAGACCAGACATAAGAGATAATCCACTGACTCTCCGTGCACAATTATCCCCCTCCGGGACAGATTTGTTCTAGTTGTAATCCGATCCAAAAGTAGTTGCCACAAGAACACACAAACTTTGGACAGTGCAACACTCTTCCAAATACGATGAAAACGCCCAGTAGGCATTTATGGTCGGCTACAAACTTCTCGTCACAATTATAACATAGGCCAAGTGCTCTACGTTATTGCATTTGGGTTTGGTTGAGCTTCTTGATTGGGAACTTCGAAGGTGTGCCTGAGCTTTGTTTTTGGGTGGCAAAGGGAGGTGGTGGGGTGTTTAGGTAGGAAGGGTTTGTGGTTGTGAGTATGAAGGAATGGTAGGGTGTTGGAAGGGTTTTGGATAACGATGTTTGGAATCTTTGATTTTGGATTCTTAGAGTTTGGCTAAGCCTATAACTTGGGTTATGGATTGGGGACGTTGAACGGCAAGTTCATTTCGAATTTTCGGTATCAACCCCAAAAGGAAACAATTTAAAATTGTATCTGAGAGAAGGCCTATAACCCGGTTGCCAAGATTTTCAAATTGGGCTTGGTATTCCGAAAGCAAACCCTGTTGTCGGGGCTTAAATAATTTTGTTTAATGGTTAGCGTAGGTGGAGGGACCAAAATGAAGCTCGAGGGCTTTGGTGAAAGAAATCAAGTCAAAGAGTTGTTGGTTTTGATACATCCACTTGGACCAACTTAGAGCATCACCTTTCATATAGAATGAGGACATAGACAACCAGTGTTCTAGTGGAATTTGATAAAAGCTGAAAATTTGCTCATCTTGAAAGAGTCAATCCAATGGGTCGGATCAATCGAACACTGAAAGTTCGAGTTTAGGGCTACAAATGGCTGTTGGGTGGTTTAATTGTGTTTGTTGAGGTGAGGAGGTGTACGGAAAAAGGGGAAAGGACGGAAAGGCAGCCGACTGGGAGGTAGTGTGTTGTAAAAAGGGTTATGGAAGGATGTAAAGGTCCGAACCCAGAAAGTATGTGTAAAGATGGGCATTGATGTGGAGGTGAAGGGGGATGAAAAACCAACTAAGGGGTTCGTTGTGATATGCACTGAGAAAAAAGGAATTGTAGGTATGGGTGGTACGTGAAAGGGTGTGATGTTGGAGGAAGTGGATTGAGCTTGTGTTTGAGCAGATGAAGTTCGAAACTAGGAATTTGAGGAAAGGGTGGTAGTCGAAATTGATTGATGCTGGGTGGTTAAGTTAATTTGTTTGAAGAAATCTGCTAGGTAGGTTTTAAGTGATTCGTGGCGGCTGGCTTGGATTTGATATTGGATGTCAAATTTGGTTTGCATCAACTGCAACTGGGAATCAAGATGCTGATTGGAATTTTGGAATCGCTCATCAATGTGTTGATGAGTGGCTCGGATAGCATCATCAATATGGTGGTGGGTGGCCGAAATTGCTTCATCAAAATCTTTGATCGGCGGGTTTAGAGGTTTAGGAGGCATTGGGTTTCAAGAATGAAAGCACCAATGATAGAAGATTGTTCATAATAGCTAGATCTAAATTTTAAGGAAAATAACAAACATAAATAAACTGCATTCATTATTCTTCTTGTTCCGATCATTGGCAAACAGTAACCTTTTATAGCTAGGTTAAGCTGATAACACTAATGGGCTTTGGGCCCTTCTTATAAATGCTTTAAGATAGAAAAGATAAAAGAGGCTGAATTAACTATTTACGCCCCCTAGTAGCGGTAGAAGCTTTTCGATCATCATGGAGTTTTACTTTCTCTCTTGGTTCTACCACACTTAAAATCTTGCTTGCTAACATATTGTAACTTTATTTTCTCCCTTGATAATCTTAGTAATGACTCAGTTCTTAATTTGTTCCATTTCTTGTGTTTTTTGAAGTTCACCATGAGCTAACCTTTCATATAGCTAAGGGATAATGACGTTATAACTAAGTTTACATTTTAGTATTTGTGGCTTTTCTTTCTTTTTAACGATTACTATTAATTTTGTTCTCTATGTCTTAACTTCATCACTTAAGTTTTAATACTAGCCTTTTTAGTTTGAAAGAGGAAAAATGTGGAAAATGCTATGTTAAATGGAAATTAATTCATTATGCTTGAAAGAGATAACCATGTTAAACAACTAGAAATAGTATTCAAGTGATCAAGTCCATAGTACAGTTTCGATCTAATAATAGTACATGATTTGATTAGAGGTATGAACTTTGTAAGAGTAATAGTCCTTTAACAATCATGATATTTGTCTAATTAAAAAACCCCAAGGTCAAATGGTCACAGGATGCTACAACATTCATGCATCATGCTACAACATACAAACAGAACTAATAACTAAGTTATGTTCTCTTTATTAAATTATTCACAAATCAACTTGTACTTGGATAAAAAAATTTAATCTTTATTTTAAATGTTGAAAACCCAAATGATTATTTTTCTTTTTACACAAACAAGTCACTTGCTTATGGCAATGTATACCATCATTTCATACTTATTGTTGAGACAATATATACTTACAATTAATTGCTAAACAAATTTAGCAGTCACCATCTAGAAATCCCAATGAAGTTTGAAAAGCCACCGATCCAATCTATCATGCAACTGAATTGTTCTCATAATATAAGTTACTACCATACCTTTGGATATAGTTTAGCTATATTTTACGAAATCAATTTTTTTAGGCTTAAATGCAATTTTACCCCCCTATTTTGATTGAATTTGGATTTTGCCCCCCCTATTTTAAAACTCGGAATTTTAACCCCTCTATTTTGATTGAGTCAGGATTTTAC
>Ga0315913_1004978_pt1 | contig 16108 bp, 4 predicted proteins | sample MpolsnodulesMG_FD_207736 | JGI IMG/M metagenome (GOLD analysis project Ga0315913, IMG submission 207736) | Medicago polymorpha root nodule microbial communities from Los Angeles, California, United States - small nodules | ecosystem: Host-associated > Plants > Roots > Nodule | place: USA... | reverse complement strand
TCCAATTATGCTTTTGAGAAATATTGATCTAAAGTTAGGATTATGCAATGGAACAAGGTTAATCATAACCAGAATGGGAAAATTTGTTCTTGAAGGAAATGTTATTTCTGGAAGTAATATTGGCGAAAAAGTGTTCATACCCGGGTTATCTCTTTCACCGTCTGATGTTAAAATTCCTTTCAAGTTTCAAAGAAGACAATTTCCAATATCTGTTTCATTTGCCATGACAATCAACAAGAGTCAGGGGCAATCACTTAAGAATGTTGGAATTTATTTGCCAAGTCCTGTGTTTCCTCATGGTCAGTTGTACGTTGCAATTTCCAGAGTCACTTCGAAACAAGGTTTGAAAATTCTTATCGTTGATGGTGATGGAGAGAATACTGATACGACCTCAAATGTTGTTTATCACGAAGTCTTTCGTAATGTATCTTGATCATTAAAGTTCAAATCTTTTTCATTTGTATTCTACAATCTATTTTTATATTCTAATGGTTATTGTGGAATGAAGATGACTTTTAAATTTTACATGTCTTTTATTAAGTAAATTTATTTACATTGATAACATTGTTCGTTTAAATTCTTCTCAGTTGGACCCGTGCGGTAGCACGGGTCAAGAGTCTAGTGACTTAGAAAAGTTGAGGGAAAAATTGGGGGGAAAAAATTAGGGCTAAGGATAGCTTTGGGGGATAAGCTTTAGTAAGTAAGATAACCGAGTGTATATCTGGGGGTGTTAAGATACCCCCTATAAAAATTTAAGAGTTTATGAAAAGGGCTTTTGAGGAAAATTGATTTTGCGAGATTATCATATTCGAAAGACTTATGAAAAATTTAGCCTTAACGAAAATGATTGCAAAACTCAAAAGCTTAAGTAATGATAGTCTCTACATAGAAAATTGAGATAAACTCTAATTACCCAACTTAATCAATTAACATGAAAATTAATCAACAAATACAAAATAGATTCAATTTAGTGATTTTTGATTTAAAATGTTAGAACCCCTTTGAGAAAGGTTGAATCTTTAACTAGATTCAAAACTCATTTGGTTTCTAACAATGGTACAAGAAAACTAGGTTTTGAAAATAACTTTCATAAAATCTAAATTGAATCAATTGATTATGAAAAATAAAGAAGTTAAGGGTTTAGAAGAAGAAATCAAAGAGTTATGGTTCACCCACACGATTCTCCTTGGTGGGATAATTCACTCCCACCACATGCAAAATTTATTCGAGTTTTTTCAATATTAAATGTAAAGTCTTTGATGAGATGTTACGATCAATTTTCAATTTCTTGAGGTGAAGATCCATTCCTTGAACCGTTGGGGTTTGTTTGGTTTCTCATAGAACCCTCACTCCACTCCTTCAATTGCCTTGGTTTAACCATAAACAAACCAAATATTGATCACATAACATTACCCTTGTAATTTCACTCACAATCCTGCCTGCTCATACAGTGATGTTAACATAATACATGCACTTCATATATCTCGTAATCAATGGCATAGTATAGATGCCGATTTTCTCAAAGGAAGGCACTGGTTCTCTGTTGCTAGCATACATGGCGGAATCTTCATTGTTGGAGGACAAACAAATTTTCGCAATTGGGGCAGCCCTATCACACACAAAGAGGTGATGTTTTTTAATCCTATCACAAAATCATGGCATAATATGCCATCTATGGAATATGCTAGATATCTTCCCGTGTTAGGAGTCACTGAGGATCATGTTATTCCTTACAAGTGTTCATCTTATACTAATAGAAAGGAATACATTAGACAAAGAAGAAGTGAGCATTCAAATTTGAGCTTAAAGGGCATTAAAAAAACATTTTTACTGATTGCTGTAGGAGGAGGTAATTCTGACTCATGGCGCTCTGGAGAAATATACGATTCTTTAACAAATAAATGGACTGAAATACAAACACTGTCTGTGAATTTTGGGATAGCTTTATCTGGAACTGTTTGTGGCAGCATGTTTTATGGTTTATGTTGGGGGCCTGAAGGGAGTGAAAAGCTTGTAGCGTATGACATAGAAAAAGGTTTTTGGATTGCAATACAACCATATCTACCATTCCTACCTGATTTACGTGGATATCGCACTCAACTTGTATCTTCTAATGGTCGAATTTACATGATTTCAAGGAGCACTCCTTATGCACACGATTCTATCGTTAGAAAATTATGGGAGCTTGATCTCATGAAGCATGGACTGAAATCTTAGTGCTTCCAGATGCTCCCGTTGATGGAGAAAGTAAACTTTTTGTGGCCGATCAAAACCTGATTTTTGGGTTAGAGTCGTTGGAAGGCTCTGATCAGATGTATTTGATGCATCTGAATCTAAGAATGCTAAATGGAACAATATTTCAAGGAAATACGTTGATCCCAAGTGGGGTACCTGTCCTACTCTGACTAGGTCCATGGCAGTGGTATTCCTAAACGTATGAAATTCTTCTCAATTAATTGCAGCGGTTGAAGAGCGGAGGATCCAAGAATGAAAAAGACGCTGCAACTAATGATAGGATAGATAATTTGTTTTTGTTGGAGTCTTTTACATTACCTGTTATAATGATTTCATATTAACTATGGAAGTTGGTTGTTATTTTGTTTTATTTTTTTGTTAGACTACCAAGATTTGGTTACCATGATTGTGGACCCATTTCTTGCTTGATTTATTTAGGGTTTTGGGTTTGTTGACTTGTTGATTTTTTATGATGATTGTTACTATTTTAGATTGGAATGTAAAATTTTATTTGAAATGGGACTTTATGGAGATAATTGTTACAAAACCTATTGTGTAATTCCCCCTCTCACCAAATGCTCCAAATAAGCATAGTACATGCACCTGATAAATGATTTCTAAACCAAAGAAGGAAGATGGCCTTGATGCAAATATTGCTTTGCTTGGAAAGCTTGTTTGGAAAATGCATCCCAGTCCAGATAAATTGTATGTTCAAATATTCTAAGATAAATTAATTTTTTCAAATGTTCTCGTATCATCCGAGCTATTTCCTGCAAAACAAAACATTACTTACAAATGCAGTCATCCGATCTACATGAAAATCAAACAAGACTACAAACATTGTATATAATTCACCTAGAAATGCATGCACAAATTAAATACAACAAGATGCAAATATGGATGCATCACCAGCTACCTTGGAAATGTTGATTCCATAAAAAAATTTCCATTAAGTTACTTGAAATTTTCAACTTACTGAGCTTCACAATAGTAGAATTGTTTTCACAAATCAAACTCAAATCTCAAAACTCTTTCAACAGTTGTATCTACTTAACCATCATAGTTTAGCGATGTAAAATCTTAAAACTCTTCAAATCTGAGTTTTACGCGAACCGAAATGAGCTTTAATACCGTAATGTTAAACCTTAGTCTTATTAGGATACTACTTGAGATCTCTTTGTTGTTCTTATATTCTAAATGAGATGAAAAATTTCTTTATATACAAATAAACTTTATTAAACTAGTTTACAAGACATTTAGTATTTAAATCTTATGTATGCCTATACATTAAACGACATATGCGTTCTATTCTTCTTACGGATTTCAGGAGAGTTTATACTATCTTGGAACCGGAAAAAAAATACGAATTCTAACATCATATTTAGATAATTTAAGTCATTTTCCTATCAAACCAAGATCTTCATACCATTTAGTCAAGTTTATATAAAATTTTCTTTCTTTTATACATTTATATTTGTACATATTCATTAGCGTAAGTCAAATTTTATTTTTATTTCTGGCAAACCAATGTACTACATCCAACTTTGTAGACAAATTTTTTGAACTCCAAGTTAACATCCAACTTTGCAGACCAAGCTTTCAAGAAAGTTGAGATCAATTCAAGAGTGGCATATGGCATTATATATAATTGAGACTTGAAACTTGTATGGTTGAATATAATTGAGATTGCATGGATGAATATAATTCAAGTTAGGACTTGGTTTTTATATTAAGTGTAACACATCCATACAAGATAGAAGTGCATGAATATATAAAACTTCTTTATAAATTCATTTAAGGCTTTATCTTTTTCAATGTAGAACTTTGGTGCATGAATATGAATGGTGGGTTGTCTGATTGAATAACTCTGATACCATATTGAGAAACTTATTTGTTCTGAATTAGCTCAATTGTATTCCACTTTTATGGGTGATCAATATACAATAATGAATGAAGTACAATGTATTTATAAGCCAAGGCTAAGGAGTTAGTAATCCTAACTAACTTAAATATCCTAAACTAATTGATAACAACCATACAAAACAAAATTGATACAAACTATTATAGTGACTAGTGAGAAATACAAAATTTAACCATGGTTATCTTTTAGGTAGTGCCTCTGTCTGTACTACTATGAGACATGAATAGACACATGTTTAGGCATGTTAAACTTAATTCTTTGTACCTCTTTGGCTTCTCTTTTATATATGCACATCAATGATTGTGTATTCATTTAATCTGTATAATTGTAAGACAACATTCATTTGATTGCTCCAACATCAAAATAGTACTGTAGTTGAAAAGCTAAGTTATTTTGAAATCTTGATATTTACATTTAGCACCTTTTGCCACATCACCAAAAATAAACACGTGGACGAGATTATTTTACAAATTTACACTACAAGTAATCTCAAATGAGATAGCTCGCAAAATGGATCATCGACAACCGACTTTATAGTAAGAGAAACATTCAGCTGCAAATGATCCAAGATATTTTGATATTCTAACAAAGCTATTAATTAATAACTGCAAGATTTCTTAAAATAAGTATATTTCCAGGAATGTAGGCTAAGGTAGAATGTTTGGCTCGACAATCTCTTATTTAACTAGAAGCTAATTTCACAACTGTCAATAAAAAATTAAGCCCGTACAAATGCAACTTGGTTAAAGTATATTCTTCCTAACATTCTGATTGTGATAAACAGTATTAATCAATTGGTGTCAAAATTGTCTGCTCTTGTCATAGCAAGTAAAGAAATGCAATTGGTTCAAAAAGAAAGGTAAAGAAATACAATTGCTTTGTATAACATGTTAGAAATAATTGATAGTAGTAAAGTTCACATTATTATTCTGATAGTTAATGAAAAATATAAGTGATTTGTGCACAGCATCTTAACCATATATATAAAATAGAAGTGATTATTTATAAAAGTTAACAAATAAAAAGATTGGCAAATAAGCAAAAGTCTTTCTTTGACTATCAAAACAGTAAAGACGAAGACAATGGAAAGTGAGTGGGGAAATAGAAAGGAAAAGTAGTCTTAGTCCAACTCAGCATTTTCCACTCCCAACAACTATTTCTAATGGATCAACCACCCATGTTTGCTTATTTCGTAAACAAAGGAATGTGTCATGCTCTAAAAGGGTTATTGTGTCCAGCATCATCAAATTAAACTTTACATTATATTAATTCATAACTAAATTGAAAATGTGCATGGTTTTATAAAAAAAAAAAGGATCTAGATTCTGATATCAAGATTTTTTATGTTTCTACTACGGCTATGCAAACGCGGATTGAGGTTGCACCAATCACATTTGACTGCGAATATCAACTTGCAACGCGACTGTTACCTCGACCGTGATTTAAAACCTTGCATATGTGATTGTCTTAGGTATTAGAGAATATAAACGAAAAGGGTAATGCTGAAACACATCCATAGAGTGTTAGTATCTTTCCATGCATTAACCCTTTTTCTCCTTCTTTTGCTTGCTTTTGTGTTTCCAAAAGTGTTGTTGTTTTCACTTTTAACTGTTTTTCTTTCTTTTTTGTTGTCCTTTTGAAAAAGAAATGGATAAGAGAAAAGAACTATAGAACTTGCTTGGTATGTTTCACGGAAAAGCTACACTGCTGTTTGGAAATTGCATAGCAAAAGTTAAATGCACTAGTTACTATCACCTTATTGAAAAGGTGACCTCAAGTTATAGATAACTAAGAAGAGCGTATCTTACATTGCAAGATAAGAGCACTAATTATGTGTTAAAAGTGTAAGAAAAATGTTTTTCTTATATCAATGAAAGAATCAAATCTGAAAAGGTTAATTCTAAACAAGAGTGTTGAAGAAAAAAGGAGAAGGAAATTTGTGTATGCAGTAACTGAGTATCAATTGAATTCTCTCTAACTACCACCAACTACCATCAACAGAAAATAACTGAATAACTCAAAAATAACCCCCTTTAAGCTGAAATGTGAATGTTGAGCATTCCAAGCTTGACATGAACTCAAGAAGTTTCTGAAATGGACCAAAATGCAACTTTATGGTGCATATATTCTGTTTTGGACCGTGCTGAGGCCTATTCAGCTGATGGACTAGATCACTTAGGTACACACTAAGTGGCTGCACGGATAACATACCACAGTGAACACGTCGATCCTCTCATCACCGTGTGACTGTTATCACATGTTGATCGAGAAATCACCTGTATTCCTTAAGCTCGTCCTATATAAGGACACCCGAGACATTCACTTTTAATCAAAAAACATCCCACCCTCTTGATCAAATATAAACGTGATCGTTAGAGTACTTGCAGATACAACATCTCCAGCCGGGGAACCAAATTCCATCCTTTGCCGCACTTCAACAACTCCAGCTGTCGATGTAGGTCTACCTTGGATCATACTCTATCTAACCATGAGCTGAAACAATTGATCCTAACACCATAGATTATTTGTAGGATATTGATCAATTTGTGTTAAGTTTTCTCTCTATATTAAAGGAAGAAGCTGATATACTGATCTTGGCCAACTAGTCAACGAAAGTCTTCTAAAAACTACATTAGTCTCACTAGCAGAGATGACATATTGGTGATATGAGCAATACCTTCGTTGGAATCACACTTTTATTATGATGCTTCAAATTAAATATTCTTATATTTTATTGTAAATAATTAATGATTCTTATAATACTGTAGTTATCAGTTAGTTTTTTTTTTTTTTTAAGAAAAACGAATTCTTAGTTGATATAATCAAAAGAAATTACAATAGGAAAAAAAAATCAAAGTATCTTTTATTAGTCTTTTTCAATTGGAACAAAAACTACAGTTAAGAAAAGGAATGAAATTCCATGTTGGGTTCAAATAAATGAATCGAATTAAGAAGCTAAAGTCATCAATTTTGTATCAAACTATTCTTGGTCTTTTTTGTTTTTTCTGGTTGGGACCAATCTCCAACACTGCAATTATACCACCTTCACTGGAAAAATAATTGAGTTGATCAACACAACTTCATAGCCATAAAATAGTAGCATACAAGTTGTTTATATATTTAAGGACAAATAAAGGTAAGCCATTATTTCTCAATGATGGAAGGAAATAAGAGAGAGTGTTACAAATTACAATTGCCCTAGTAGCAATAAATAGAAAAGAAGACAAATGAAAAGTGAAAAGGGAATAGGAAAGTAATGTAGTCCAATTCAGAACTATCTCCCCATAAGTAGTATTATTAATGGATTAACCAAGCATCAAGGCATGCTTATACATCATCATCACTACATTATCTTCTGAGCATCCAAAATGTACCAAATATCACATAAATAAAGAAAGGGCTGAGTCCTGCTAGAACAGGATTTCTATACAGCCTCTCATCAAACTTTACAATTAAAAATGACTGGTTATTACTTAGTCATTCATGCAAGCCATAAAATGGCAATTCTAGAGCATTTTGTTGGAATCTAAAAGCCTTCTACACAACGGCTTAAAATTAAAATTTAAAAAGAAAAACATTCTCGTTTTTTTTTCCTTCTTCCATATTAAAACGTGGGACAAAAAAGATAGACACATGAAGAAAATGTTCCACACTGTTTAATGAAAGCCTCCTCCGGTAGCGGTTACAGACTTGGCCAAATCTGGTGGTGGAGATGGCAGTAAGACTACGGATAATATGCCACTTGCTAGCGCCGCCACGGCACCCACCACAAAAGCTGGTAGGTTACCACCTCCAAACAGAGCATCCCATGGTCCACTCAGAACAGAGACAATCATCTACACATACATGTTGTCACACTTGGTCAATTATTTAATTCATACTACTAAATAAGATTAATTTAATGTATAAAGTGAAGTAAGTAACAAGTAAAAAAAAATGAAGTGTATTAAATTCTAACCTGTGGTATGACAATAGCAAGATTGAGAACTCCTAGAGATAACCCTGAAAAAAATTGAACAAAAAGCAAAACATTAAGCACTTTTGTTTAGTAGTAAAATTGTTTAATTAAGTGGGTTATGACTTGTGATTGTGATTTACCTTGGCCTGCCCCTGAGGAGCTGGAGAATATTGATGCTAGAGCAAAGGGTATGCTGTAAGTAATCTGAACAAATAATAACACAAGATTAGTGTTAGTTTAACTTGCATTGCATAAAGTTTCTTGACTTTTTGCTTAGTAAATTTTAAGCACTTTTAGTAACTATTCTCTCTTTAGGAAAGAAATGGATAATAATTGAAGAAAACTAAAGAAACAGATTCGGACTTCAAAACAAAGAGCATCACGAGAAAGCTAAACTGCTGTCAGGAAATTGCAACTCAAAAGTGAATGAATTCAATTCAATCACTGTAAATAAAATATGACATCAAACATTGGATAGTATCTTTTACATATTTTATTTTAAGGATTAAACTAGAATATGGTATATAAGCTACTACATCATCTCATCTGCACCTTTATTCCAATATGAATTTAATAATCCATGATTGGTTTTTTGCTACTAGTATTTAATTACATAATTAAATTGACAGTTCATAATCACTAGGAATCACAATCAGAAAACACCTAAAATTTAAAACATGTTGTTATGACAGAAATTCAAAACAAGTTGTTAATTGTCTTTTCCAGTTCAAACAAAAGCAACAGACTATCAAATATTTATTTCCAAGTAAAATCCAAACTAAATTTGTCCAAACTCTAAAAGCAAAATCTTCAATTCTTATGTAAAATTCATTGCCCTATTTGTAATTATCTAATGGACCCAAAGTACAGCACCATCACCCACAAAAAAAACTAATAGAAATCTTTGGAGATCGTAAAATTCACATGTCCTCTTTCATGCATGGCAACATCAATTCCTTCTAAAATTATACAATAACAGATATATCAAAGTTGGTAAAGTATTTTATCTTTTATCTTTTCCTTTCTCTCACTAATATAGGAATTACTCATAAACATGCACACCTTTTATCCACTTTTACACACACACCAAACATGTAGTCAAAATTAGTAACCAAAATAATTAACCATAAATAATGCGTAAATAATGTTAGTAACATACTTTTTAACAGATAAAAATATTACCGCAAGAGGAATTCCGAGGACGGAAAAGAGAGCCAACGCGCCAGCGGTAATACCACCGGAAGGTGGAAGGGGATCGGTATGGCTGGCATCCGCGTATACTCGCGAATGCTGAGCCAATTTAGTAACCAAAACAGTCATAGCCAAACAAATTGCAAGAAGGAAGTTAACAATACCCCATAACCTCTTCACACCACCAACTCCACGCGCCAACACATCAACCCCTAATGACGTGGCACCCAAAACGACAGAGTTTAGCATAAGACCCAATGCACCCGCGCGCACACCTTTATCATACGCATGACCTTCCCCAACCGTTCCTCCATAAACCTCTTTCCCCATCCAATCAGTATCGAATAGTAAGAAAGGAAACCACGCAATCCAGTTGAGACACGTCACCAATAAGAGGATCCACATGGGACGCTTTAGTTCGCGAAAAGCACCGGATAATTCACCGAAACATGGGTTACTACTACTCTTTGTAACGTTACCGTCTTCGTCGGTTACACCGTTACCGGTGACTTTTTCCGGCGAGAGTGGTATTTCTTTCACGTAGATCAGTGCGGCGGTTGCTACGGCGGTTAAAAGTGCGATTGAGAGGAAGAAACAGCTTTTCAAATTTGCACAGTAAATATCACATGCTTTTGTTTTAGTGAACGGAAACATGTGAAAGAGTTTGCTGTAAGCACCGGCGGCGTAACCGAGGATATTTCCGACGGCCATAAAAAACGAGAAAAACGCGTTTGCGTTTCTTGTTTTTTGGTGGTTACCGGCGCAGAGGTCACCAAGAAGTGCTCGGCAAGGACCTTGAAGCATGTTGTTAGCAACGTCGAGGATCCAGAAACCGACGACGAAGATTCCGATAGCACGAGGACGGATTTTCTTGGATAAGTCATCGCCGAAGCTGTGACCAAGGTCAGCAGCGTAGCCGATAAGGAAAACGGCGATAGCGACGGCAAATGATCCGGCAGCAATGAAAGGACGACGGCGACCGAAGCGTGAAGTGCAACGATCGCTGTGATAACCGACAATCGGTTGGACAAGCATCCCCGAGATTGGGCCGCAGAGCCAGATGTATGCGGCCCAAGTATGGGGGATACCGAGTAACTGAACATAGGGAGTTAAAAGTGAAAGCTGTAGGGCCCAGCCAAACTGAACACCTGCTGCTATGGAAGCAACGACTATGATCTTACGGAGAGGACTTGGTTCAAGTGGTGGAGATTCAACATGAAGAGAAGAAGGTTTAGTGAGAGTGTTGTTGTTGTTATGATTTTGTTTAGTGGAAGAGAGAGGCTCCATAGTGATGACACAATGAGTGTGTGTTTGTGTTTGAGTTTGCGTTTTAGATTGTGTTGTGATGGAACTTATTTATAATGGAATGGAGGTTGAGTTGTTGCATGTAATGGGAGAATCTATGAGTGATGTGAGTTTTAGAGAGAGATTGGATAATTACGGATGAGGTAAATATGTGTGTGGTGGGACTTATTTGTTTGGACAAGTGAAATTTATTAAGAAAAAATGCTTATCGGTGGTGTGCACCGTCGTCGATACCGTGTAATAATGTCTTTGTAATCATAACTTAGTTGACAGGGACATGCATTGTTATATGTATGAGTCGGAGTTTGAACCTCAGACACCTCACTTATTCATCTTAAAAAAAGGTGAATTCTAACCGTTAGACAGATAAAAAGAATTCATCAAAAGTTTAAAGAATGCTAATTTTAATTTGAAACTTTCATTTTAAGTTTTGTTAACCAATATTCCAAAGCATCGGTTAACATGATTCATTTATTAAAGTGAGGGGTGCGTGGACTTGGGTAGTGAAGTGGGGGAAGGATAATTAATGAGTGTTTCCTCGTTTGAAAGTGTGACACGGTAAATTCCACTTGTCTTAATATTTGGAGGCTACTTTTAAACTCGTCAAAATTCATTTACTATTTTGAATTTTGAATTCAATGAAGGCATAACGTACTGGGAGATTCTTGCACTTGCACTTCATGCAAGCAAAGGTTTCTTGAGGATAAGGGTGGAAACTCGAGACTATTACTAGCACTTCAATTTGAAAAATGGATGATTGAAAAAGGGAAGATTTGGAAGAGTAACTGATTGGCAATTGGGAACAGATGGATAAGGATAGTGTAGTAGTAATGCAATGCAATTCAATGAAAGGCTTTATGAATTGGTGAATTCAAGGGTGATTGTAAATTTTCTATCAGGAGGTTTTTAATGAAATTAAGTGTGCACATATATCAATCAGTGCTCCTTTATCCATGTTGAGTTCGAGGAAAATGAGTATAAAATCATTTATCCCAACAAAATTTGCATGTAACTCAATAAAATTACCAATATTTGTGTTGGTATGTGTGGATCTAGACTTGATTTTCTGAGGGGTAAGACTTAAAAGTGTATTTCTTAGGTGTTTTGTATGGATCTTAGAAACTTAGCTATCAATTTTATACTCAAATTCATATTTTCTCAATGTTTGTAATTATAACCACAAAACATTGTATTATGAATCATTAGAAAGTGCACCTAAATTTTGTTATTTCATAGCCTGGTTTTGGGATTTTAGGAGGGATGGACTTTAGGAAAAGGAGAAAAGATAAATGGAAGGAAGGGTATTCCCTAGCTTGAATAGATTCATTTTCCTCACATGAAAAATCTCTAATACAAGGGACTTCAAAAAAAAAAATATTAAAACTAAGATGTTGGAAAAATTCTTTAAATCCTCAATATTATTGTTATACTATTTTCATTATTAAAAATCTATTGATTATAATTTATTCCCTACAACAACATTTTTTTTTATAAATCTACATTAATTAATTCTCACTAACCGTGTAAAATAAAATTATCCATGCATTTAATTCAATGTCAAAGGGCAAAGGCTTGTAGTATCTCAGTTGCGGGGACACGATCACGTTAATACATCTTTTTGAAAATATCGATCACATTAATACATTTTTCTCCTTGCACACATCCTTTGGGGGTGTGTAAAAAAAATAAAAAAACTAATTTGTTGCGTGTAATTTATTGACCTAAAATGTAAAAAAAGAAACTTTTGCCAACCAAGATTAGAGATCAAATAAATTGTAAGTGGAAAACATGGCAATAATCAAGGACATGAATTTTATGCGGAAGAATTACTCTTGATGTGATCTCAACGAATTTCATGTAGTTAGACGTGATCTCATAGCTTGAATAAATTAGAAGGTGCATATCTCATCACTTGGCCCAAATTTATTTTACGATGCAAATTTAACATTCACTGACGTTCTACTTGAAAGTTTGAAGGAGAGTACCACACGGGAGACGGGGAGAGGAAGATACGAGGAAAAGATACAATAATATTTCATTTTTATTTGGAAGAAAGATTTTGTAGACAATGATAAAAGATTAATATATTTTTCATTTTGATATTATTATCACAACATAGAAATGAATTGAATAATTTATCTCAACATTTCAAACTCATTCTCCAATGAGTTACCCCGATTTTATAAAATGAAAAAAAATATAGTTGTTCATTCAAATTGGAGGATGATCCTTCCTACTCTTACCTAATTTCCTTCTTCCTTTTGTCTTAAATTCCTCTATCCTCTTTCCTCCTAAATTCTTGTTGGAATATTTTTCAAACACTTCAAATTTTCACTGCATATGTCGAACTCAAACAAAATATTAGGCTGAGTTGTAGATTAGATAACTTTTTTTAAGACGTTTTGTGATTATGTCTCAATTGTGCATCAACTCTTCCCTATCTTATTGTGATCCTAATTCCTAAGTATAAAACATGCTTCAACATTTTAGTATGAGTACTCAATACATAGAGAGAACCAAATCAACATCCCACGATATTACCAAAATTGCTCTGAATACTAAAGTAGGAAATCATTTATTTTAGAGATCACACTCTACTATTTTGAAAATGTTTTTCTTCTATGTTTTATTCACCACCAGCTCATACTCTTGAAACATGTCTCTGTTATATGTGTCAATAGTATATAAAAAGATTACAAACCAGATGGTATAAAGAAACAACGTAGTAGAAATTAAAGTGCAAGTTAATGGTACTAATTTTGTGGCAGGGGGTCAAATTAGGACCACCGGTTCTTAATTTTCACAAAATGGCCTTCAAAGTAGTGACATTTTCCTTTGTTCTTCTTTTTTTAAGGAATTTTCTTTTGTTCTTTAAAACCATTACTTTAAGAGAATAATAAAATTGTTGTGTTTTCTTTTGAAGGAATAAAATTTATTGTGTTGTAACTGGAAAACATAGTAATAAGGAGCATGTAATCAATATATTGATTGTATTTTTATATTTTATTCTTTTTAATAAAACAAAACTATTTATTTAATCAACATTTACACCAAAAAAAAAAAATGTTATAACATTTGTCTACTCTCTGAGGCAGGGATGAAACGGGGGCTGGTTATAATTCCAGTGACATCGTTTTTTTCAAAAGCATGTGGTAACTACATAGTATTTTTTTTTTTTTTTTGCAATCTTTATTTAGTGCATACAAATCCTAAAAAATATTAGTGCATACGAAAATTACACTATTTTTTTTTAACAAGCAAAATGGGACATATAACTATCTAAATTGATTGACTTCTTCATTCACGTAAACTAAAGATTTCTCATTAAGCACAAGAATTGAAATGTGTATTTAATGAAAGGAGTCTTTACCGGTAGTGTTATCTTATGTTTTAAGGCACATGTTAAGAAATTCAAAAAAGAAACGTTTTCTAAAATTTTGTGTATTCAATTCATTAAAAAAATTAAATATTAAATGTAATGTATACATTTCAATAAATTTTTTCTATATTTGAATCATTAACCTGTGTCTTAATGGCAATGGGTATCCATTGGGCAGAGTACCATAGTGCCCATCCCCATACCCGCGTTTTAAGAAAATCCTCCTACCCGGGCCCATATCCTCGTGGACAATAAGCTCGGTGCCCTTCCCCATACCCTATGGGTATCTAAGTCCTCGTACTTGCACTCATTACCCACACTTTCACAGCAAAAAGATAATAAATAACAAAAAATATCACAACATAATTAAAATATGATATGAAATCTGTTAAATCAACGTATAAAATATTACGCATTATATTATTTAGCCAAATAAAAAGCATCTAAAATATAAAAAACAAGTGCATATTACAATAAATATCAAAGACTTAGGATTCATTAACTAAATTTAATATAAATAAAAATCATTCATATAGTCTATATAATGTGTGGGCATGGGGCGGGGTGGGCACTAGAGTGCCCATACCTGCACCCACATCCGTTCAAATTTGAGGGCAATTACCCGTGCCCAGGTCCATACCCAACAATGCGGGTATTTATCCGTCCATCGTGGGTATTTTTTGCAGGTGCCCATTGGGTTTGGGTCCAATTGACATTCCTACCTTAAGGGCACAAGTTAACATTTCTCTTACTTTATTAGTAGAGTTTCTAGATATTAGAACCTATCTTACAACTTTTTTTACCATAAAATATTACTACATCCGTCCCTATTCTAGATATTGTAATAATCTTGTTTGTAATTACTATTGTTTTTACAATTCTATCCTTGATTAGTGTATGTTTTCAAAATAATATTTAATATTGATTGAAGAAAAATATATAAAATAAATAAGGGTATGTTGGTAAAGAATTAATTAATGTATTTAAAAATACCAAAAGGATATTATAAAAAGAGACAAAATAGTTTCTCAAAAATGTTTTATATTTAAGGCCGAATGTAGTACTTATCCATGATACATATTACATAGTATCATGTTGTAGGAAAAATGTGAAGATATAATGATTCTAAACATAAATTAATCAATTATTTAACAATCTAGAATGCCATATAATGTTTAGACGGTTTGAAATCAAGTACCTGAAAACGGTAAATGCTTTTTTCTTTTTAAATTTCCATAAAAATATCCATGTTTCCCTCATCTATATTTTGATGGGAAAAGAATTTTAATTTGAAAAAAATAAAGAAGGAATCAGATTCGGGAAAAATAATAAAATGAGAAAGGAAGGAATGCAAAGTTTGGATAAGAAAAGACGGTTGTAAAGACACCGACACCCTTTGACTAGTGGACCCCACAAACCATCTAGAAACTCTTTCAAACTAGACGACGACGTATTAGTGTGATGGCGTCACCTTTGGTTCAAAATTAATGTTATATTGTATTTTTTAGGCAATACATTGAATAATTTTTAATATTATTTTCTACTATATTACGTGATGACGATGAGATACGATGATGAACTTTAAAAATTTAAAGAACACGTTGTAATTCAAGATAGGATGATATACTAATTTAATTAAGTTTAAAGACTAACTTAAATTCATTTGAATGAGATGATAATTGATAAAGAATCTCTTCGGTTTAATAAGAAGTCTTGCGTCTAAATACAATTCTAAAAATGTATCATTGTTAAACGGTGGCGGAGCCAGGAATTATATCGTGTATGGGCAAAATTTTGACCGCAAATTCACACAAAAGAGGCTCATCATTTTGTTGATAAAAGTACAATTTGAAACAAGAGAGATGAAACATAACATGTCAATAGTGTGCTGAATAAAAAATAAAATATATAAAAAAATAAAATTATAGAGTTAAATTTCTTGTAGCGATACAAAGAAAGTATGGGCAGTGGCTGATCTTGAGTTATTTTCTTGGGGGTGCCAAACGTTTGTGAAATATATATTTATAGTGTTGTTATTACGCCTAACCTAATATATATATATATATATATATATATATATAGAAACCTTGGGGGATGACATGGCTCCCATAGGTCCCAA
>Ga0315913_1004975_pt1 | contig 16114 bp, 10 predicted proteins | sample MpolsnodulesMG_FD_207736 | JGI IMG/M metagenome (GOLD analysis project Ga0315913, IMG submission 207736) | Medicago polymorpha root nodule microbial communities from Los Angeles, California, United States - small nodules | ecosystem: Host-associated > Plants > Roots > Nodule | place: USA... | reverse complement strand
TCCTTGCATCCGTTGAGGATTTCTATTCTCCACCATTTGCAAAGACCCATTAATTTTTAAAGATGTTCTTTTGTGTGGAAAGAGTAGTGACGAGATCAAATGCAATTTCCAGGGAAGTTCAAGATGGTAAACATCACTAGCATTCATAATTAATTGTCAATTTAATCTTCAAAACAATTATTTTATTAAAACGTTTCTAATTTGCATAGAATATAGACTGTGATGGAAAAGGATCCAAAGAGAAAGGTAATCTCTTTTGAAGTGAAATCTGACGAAGAAGAAGATGTAATATTAAATTCATGGCCAATATTATACTAGTCCAAGTTGGACCAATCCTTTTACTGGTGTAAATTATATTGAATATTGACCCTGAACTATAAGGTAATGTTCATTCCTTCCCTATCTTCTTGTTTTGATGTTGGCTCCTATTTATACCCAAAAATCATGTTATAGTAGTAGGAGGAGGCCAAAAGATGAAGGTCGGAGATAGTGCAAACTTGGTGGTTGGCTGGAAACGCAGTGTCTCAGAGGTCCATGTGATATTAGACCTCAAAATGGAAAGAGTAAAAAACAACTCAGTTTAATTAATGGTGTTTTCTCTATGTTATTTTTTTTTCTTCCTTAAAGGTCCAAAAGTTGTCTATTATTTTTGAAAATTGATGCTCCCGCTTCAGTTTTTGCATGAAAACACATGAAATCACACGTTTAATTCCAACGGTAGCTAACAATTGTTCGACTTCCTTCGTTTTCTTTGTTCTCGAACGGTAGTTGGCTACCATTGGAGTTAAATGTGTAATTTTCATGTGTTTTTATTCAAAAATTGAAGTGGGAACATCAATCATCATTTTTTGTCTGATGATGTTGTTCCCAGTCACGTGTTCATCTTTTTGCTATTATTATTGTGCTAACATTTGTAAACTATATCCCAAACGACAGTGAACTGGCGTTCGCTTCACACGACAGTTGATTGTCGCTCGCTAATTGTTCCCAATGGCAGTTCGTTGCGTTCCAGTCTTATTTCAGAACATTAACATTAGTTCGCACACTTCTTCAAAACGCAAAGAGAAACCGTTCTCCCTCCAAACACCAACAAATCAACCTTCATCAAATTTCTTCAAAGTCAAGCAACTAATCAATCAAATAGCAAGTAAGTGTTCATAATTTTTTTACCATTCACGTTATTAGTTTTATACGTTAGATTTTTTATTTTAAATTTGTCATATGTTAGTTTTAGAGTTGATGAACTCGTCGTTTTTCTATTTCATGTGAGTTATTATTCCTTGGTTTGGTATTGGTATGTTTGTTTATTAGAGGCAAGTATAAAAAATATGACCATGCATAATTGTTGCACTTTATCTTATGTGGCTTTTATAAATGTGAAATGATGTTCATTTTTATCATAATTTTATCTCTCATCTTTACATTATATTTTTAATTTATCTCTCTATTATTTTGATTTCCATGTCAATAACTAATTTTCTTTGTAAATTTATGATTAATCTAAAAGTTGTAACAAATAATTATTCAAATAACACGCCATTTTATAAAATCATCCTTGCACTTAGTTTCATTTGATTTTGTTATGGCTTGATTGGAGATGATAAACAAGACATACAACCATCATTATATTCAAAATTTCGACTGACTGTATAAAATAAATAACACGAGAATTAAAAACCAAAGGGAAATTAGTAATAAAAAAATGATTGACATTTTGTAGGTTTTTCAGATGACAAGATAAATATTAGAAGCAAAGATCCCACATCCTTAGTTTAACCCCAATGGCGAAAGCTGAGTAAGCTTCAACGCAAGCATAAAGAACTTGATCATCGCTGAGATCATTTTGACTCCAATCGCTTTTTCTGATCTCTTTTTTCAGCTCCACTTCGAATCCTAGACATTCATAAACCATCTTCTCCACAGAAAGATTTTCAAGACCATCCTTTAATAACCTCAGTTCCAAAGGATCCTTGTGCATCCTCAAACCATGCTTCGAGCGTCTTATCCTCTTGCGATGCTAGTCGCTCGAGAATCCTCCGAATTTGTACACCCAATCAAGGAACAATTTGCGGAGGCTTTGTGGTATCGACTCGGCCCGATAGAGCTGGATAATCAAGCATCGGTCACGGAGGCAGACGTGGTAACAATGACAGTAATCTTAGTTCTGTTAATGTTGACGGTGAAATTGCTGTGATTGGGAAAGTGGTGACGCTCGGCGATGGTTGCCATTCTTATTTTTGTTGGAAACGGCGTAGGGATGAAAAAGAACGAGAGACTTACTTATGTCATATAAAATTAGGTTTCTTATTATGGACTGGACAGTTTGCTAGAGATTTAAAAAAAATGGTTTGATTTCTTAACAAATCAATTTTTTTTTAATTTAAATTTTTCCCTAAAGCATTTTGTGTCGATCTAAAGAGAACTAATCAAATACTTCCTTCTAAATACATCATTTATTCAATATACCAGAAAAAAGAATTTTCTTTTATATTTAGGTCCGGATGGAGTATTACAAAAAATATATATAAGTATGTAACAATATGTCTTAAAAAAAAAATCATATGATGAGATTGTATGTAAAAATATATAACGAAATGAATAGGCAACTAGTTTAAGTTGATCACATCACAAAAGAGCTAAGAAATGTTAATTCCAGCCAAAACTGGCTTAACTAATTCTTAATTCCAGCTAAAACTGGCTTAACTTATTCTAATAGATGAAGATAAACAATAACGCAAGAAAGCTATAGCCCCAAGAGCAGTACTTGGGACAATGCTCGTCAATTTGTAATCTTGAGGAGAAGGATCCATGAGATGAAGAAAAACAACACCAAAGGTACATCAATTTATAATACTTGGCCCAGTGCTCAACAATCGGGTCTGTAAACTCCCATTGCTTCACAAATGATTAAATTATAGCTTGTATAATTATGTTTCTCCTGATTCATCCCATCATAAGGTACCTCATTGTTGAAATTTAAAACTTAACTTTTCCTTACAAAACTGACTTGTAAGGCGATGTGTCTTCTCTCTATAACTCAACAGTCCAAAAACATGAGCAGTGTGAGACAAATAACAAACTATAAACAACTTCAAAATCAACTTCAACACCCAACTCTCATGTCTAGCGTGTGTCTGGGTCCAATTCCCACAATGTAATCTTTAACCTAGCTCTCATACCCATATTGAAATTTGGGGTCTAACTCGTCCTTACAAAACCGACTTCATGACCGGCTCAAGGCAAAGATCGGGGGTTCGGCGGCCTAGGGCCCATGCCCATAATGGGCCCAATTTTTTTTACAAAGGGGGGTGTATATAGTAATACTGGGTTTAATGAGGGTATAAATATCAATAAAACGCAAAGAGGGCCTAAACATTTACCAGACTTCAGTCCATAAACAATTTCACTTTTTTTTTTACAATCCAGCAACATTTCATTTTCACACCCTCAACCGGTGTTTTCATTTTCACCATATCATATTTAAAGCATCATATATCATAGCGATAATATGCGGTGTACTAATAAGTGTTTCGTGTATTGCATGGATTTCTTTTATGAAATATTACTAAAAAAAAAGACCAAAAACAAAAATGTAATTAAAATTGTTGCTTTAGTTAATAAAATCTGTTTTACTTCCCGTAAAAAAAAAACTGTTATATTAACATAAACTGACATGCAAATTATTGATGTTTCAATTTTTTAGTGATGTTTGTAAAATCTTATTTCATCTAAGCAACGTTAAGCGAAAAAAAATATCTTTTATGGAGAAACAAATGTTAGTATATTCCGCTTTCACTAAGATTTGAATTTTTGTCTTTTAACTCTTTCAACTCATTTGGATATTGATCCAACAATCTAGCGAGGAATACATGTGTGAAGAAAAATATTTCAGTCTCTTCAAAAAGAAAAGGTAACTTGTGTAAAAAATAGTAGCTAAATGGCATTTGTCAATAATTAACATAGGTTTTATTCATGTTGACATAAGAGAGTTTGAATGAGATAATTTCAGTCTCTTCCATACTATTTTTTTTTTAAGGACAGTCTCTTCCAGACTATTCTAAGGTTTTAAGTTTGCATTTAACTTTGAAATGCATCATTAATTTTTTTTTGAGAGAGAGTTTGTCACGGGGAATTAGTCCCTTACTCTTTAATCTTATTAGATTTGTAACAACTAAACTTAGAAATTTCCCTTCAAATGATCCGCATTAATTGCTAAGTGCTAACCCTAATTATGTATTTCCTTCCAACACTTCTTCATTTTGAAATTCAAAATTTTTTGTTAGGAACCCTGAACCACATTAAAATACATCTATTGCTATACCCCTTAAAAAATACACAGCTCTTCAACCAAGCACACATCTTCAAAATAATTAATACATTGTATAAGATCTCTTATATTATTAAATTCTATGATATATGCAGATATGATATGTATTTGGTTGGAAAAATATATTATTACTTTTAGTAAATATCAAAGTGTAATTATTCTTTTTAGAGCTGTACATGTAATTTAAAAATTCTATTAATTGAAGTGACTTTGTTTTTCATGTCAGTAGAAATTAAAAACAATTATTACAAGTCAATTTTTTAAGTTTAACTATAAAAGTAATAAATAAAATTGACCCGTGCAACAATATATTATTGTATTCTTTTTATCTTTTTTCTTTATAACTTTTAAAAAAAAATGAGAAGATAATGTCTCAATAATATATTGTGATAAAATAACGGTCTTTAATTGATTAGTTTTTCAAAACTAAAATGTAAAGTTTGATAAGATTCAAATGTCAATGAATGACATAGTAAGACAAATTTGATTGTAATATTGTATCTCTAATAATCTAATTTGCGTTTATTAATCGACCCATGATCTTACGGGTTAAAGATTATTCATTGGTCTTTATTATAGTCGACAAGACCCGTGCGTCGCACGGGTCAAAAGTCTAGTTTCTAAAAAAGTTGTAACGCTACTTACAAATAATTTTGGAATTCGACATTACTTGCATATAATATTCTTTTAGGGGAAAAAAATGCTAAGAAAATTGTTATATTTTACTGTATTAACAAATAATATTTGTGACATAGTAATCCATGGCACATTTGGCAGTTTTCTTCACCAGGCGTTGGTTGTTTCCAAATTAGATTGATGAAAAAGCTATCATTGAGGTATTTGCCAACTCCACCAGATGAAACACAAGTAGTGTCGTGGACATTGACATGCTTAGCATAAACAGAGCTAATATGCCTACAGCCAAGGCAGGTCTAGTGTTCATCAAAATTCTTTGCAACAATCCAACTGCATCACATACATCAGAACCATAATTCTCAAAATACTTCTTCTCCCATTCAGTCCAATCAGAATGAGCTGTAGTCTTTGTTTCCACCATCTCAATCTCACGGATTCGCATTCTAAGAATGATCATGTTCTCATCCACCAATTTGCCATCATATTGTTGGCCAAATGGGTCTCTTTTTGATGCACGGATAAAACTCTTGTTATTATGTGAATTTAATGGTGCACTTCGGCGTATTATATTTCCTGAAGAAGGGCTTGGTAGAATAACATGCGAGGATATAAATGTTGTTTGCATTTTCTGGGACTTGAAAATCTTCAAAGTGATAAAGGTTTGTAATGCAAGAAAGCAATAGCTAGGTCTGAATTGCAATTTGTATTTGGAACGTATTGTTGAATATTTTTATGCTGCTGATTATGTCGTGCATATATATAAGAAGGTGCCACCCATATAAGACATATTTTGCGCGTATTCTGTTGGTACTTTTTAAGGGCGGTGGAGAGGAAGTTGGGGGCGTAAAATAGAGTTTAATTCCAAGAAAGAGAGATTGGGGATCACGTCACATCATATTTTTGAAATTAGAGGAAGCGTGTCGATTCATTTGAATCTTCCTTACGCCAAAGAAAGAACCTTCTTTTTGTCTTTCTCATTCAATTTGCATCACGTTGTATTTGTTTCCTGTCCAAATCACTGATACCATCATCATCATAGTATATTGGACGACAAATATAATTTTTTAAATCAACTATCATGAGGCAAAGCCGAAAACGCTACGATGCCAATATAAAAACAATGCTGATACGTCAAATAACCAGTAGCCTTGCTTAATTTATTTAACATGATGTCACTTTACATAAAAATTGTATTTTCATAAAGACAATGTGCATATGGTGCTTTTCATATGACTTAACTAAATTATCTATGATATTTTTTCAAATCTATAATTTTTTCAAAGTTTGTTATAACAACAAAAAAATGTATTTTTTTTTGTTAAGAATCATGTGAATTGTACCTACCAAAATGCACATAAATTTTGTCTTTTTACCAATAACTAAGAGAACATGTCAAAACAAATGATAAATTACGCGGACAAATTGAAAAAATAAATAAATGGTAAATCAAAAAGGTGAGCTTGTCACTCGATTCCAACGCAAAAAGATGACTAAAAATGATCCAACAATGGGCAAGAAACAAAGTCTAGAAGGTTTAGTGTCCACTAGATCAATTTTAAACTATGGTCATAAAAAAAAAAAAAACTGACTGCTTCAATTTTCAGACATCATTGGTCATAGCACTATTCACAATCAAGAAAAAACTCTTAACGTAGACGATTTCCACATACTCCTATCACTGAATAAAAAATAGTTGCTTTAACTAAATGAACCAAACATGAAACTGCTTAAAATGATCCACTGTCACTGTTTACTATTGCAGCCAGCTAAGAATCTGATAACATAAGCTTTATGATTATTATTTTTTGAATGTCAAATAATGACATCGTGGAAATCAGTGATTGTGGTCTTGTTCTATAGGAGAAGGCTCACTTCTCAGTAACTGCAGGTCATCCTTTGCAAAGATATCACTCTACTGAGCACCTGTATTAGATAAATTATTAAATAGATGAATGTCTGATATGAACAGTAGTAATGCCCAGCTGATTACAAACCTTCTAGGATAAAGGAGCCAACAGGGTCTATTTCAGTTGACTCAAGGGGCTCGTCCGAACCAACTTGGCTGACCTCTGGTATTTCATGTGTTTGATCAACTTGTTCAGGATTTAACTCCTCGAGTTTTAAATGTGGTTTACTGTGGTTAGGAGGGGTTGTTTCAAGTTGCTGGTATTTGGGCTTGTTTTTCTCAAGGAGAAGGTAGGTGGTACAATACCAAAATAACAATATTCTATTTTGCGCTAGCAGTGTATCCCTAATTGTACTTTTTCCAAAGGAAAGACGCTCTAGTGCCTGTGAAATAGAGAAATGGACAAGCAAGTGAAACAGATCAGCATTCAAGAAAGCATGCCTAATTAAACAACCAATCTTACATTATCCAAGAAACATTGACGGTATATCATAGTTTAATTTTAATTTAACTCATAACATAAATGGTTGAATGGGGATATATTAATTTCTAAATTTATCGCTTATTTGATGGTGTAAGAGCAAAAACATTTCTATTCCAGGAGCAGCTAAATTACAGTAATATTAAAACATAAAAACTTGAGTAAAAACTGATATCATAGCCTCACAGTCACAGGTTCAGTTTATTCACTTCACTCATACGTCCTGGTCAAAACTCATAATATATAAGTATTTTATATAATTTTATCAAACAAACTTAGTTCCAGGTGAAATTTAAAAGATTGCGGCTCCTCACCTGTTCTCCAGTTTGAATATCAAATGAATGCTGATGATCAAATTGAAGACCACGAAATTCATTGATGCAAAGTCCTTGAAAGGCCCTGAAAGTGTGCATAAATTAAGTTGGTATCCATTAGTACGAGAGTCTGACAAACATATATCAACGTTTGCAATGATGCTTAGCCCTCTGACTCAATAATGTTCTGTTTCTTAGTTCGGGTTATATATTTGACAGTTTTACTCCCCTTGATTATTAACAAATCCGACTATGCTTACCATCTAATCAGAGAAACACTAGGAATCCAGCGGAAGATGATTGGGGTATTCTCAGGGTTGACATAGTAGCCACCAAATACTATAAATACTGTCATAAGAGAGGGGCCTACTGCCATTGCTGCTTCAGTGGTTGGAACCATAGCACCAACAGTAAGACCCATCGCAGATGCAGCAAAGGACTCTGCAGTAACGATTCCACAGAATTTCCCAAATCTAAAATGTCAAAATAAATTAGTTATGTAATGAGATGGAAATAATCAACTATAAATAAAGTTCTCATGACGACCAAGACACAAAGCAGATGTGAGAAAAGAGACAGCGACATAGAGGAAGAACTTTTTTCCTCTTGCGATTTTCTTTTTTGGTTCTTTTCATACTGAAGATGTCAAAAATCAAGAGAAAGATGAAAAATATCAAATTTGTCATTTCTACCTATACAGAGTGATTTTTCATCGCCTATGTATATGTATACCTAGAGGTGTCAATATCATGGGGCTTTGAAGTTTAGGCCTCAGCCCACATAGTAAGGGGGTTTGAAAATTGAGGTGCTTTTTAGGCCCCTCCAATATCTCTTTAGGCCCCTTTAAAATACGAAAATAACATTTATAAGACGTCTGATAGTTAAATACCGAAGCCTCCAGTAGGTAAACACTAGTAGTTCATTTTAATTTTTCACATTTTGCACCTCCGGTATGTACATACCGAAGGCACATTTTCAAATTTGCACATTTTCACATTAATATACATATGGTATTAATGAAGAAGAAAGAGATGGAGAATTTGTTGCTTCAAAGATCTTCTACCAGACACAGCCTAGACAACATGGTAATTCCATTAAAAACGTAAGAGATTCATATGAAAAAAATAATGAACAAGGAAGTGGCCATGGTAATAACAGTACAAAACCCAACAGTTTGGCTCTTGCGGAATGCTACAATGCATGTTGGTCATAGTAGGGAAAGTACTGGAGAGAAAGTAACATTGAAAGAGCTTCTTGGTAGAACAACAGTGATTCTTTTACTAATTACTAATTACTAATCAGATAGCCATTTATATTTATCGGATTGGAATGAAGGAAGGAATAAGTTGCTTTTCAAACTATCGTATGTGCTAAATGTGCAAATTTGAAAATGTGCGTTCAATATGTACATACCGGAGGTGTATAATGTGAAAAAGTAAAATGAACTACTAATGTTTACCTACTGGAGGCTCCGGTATTTAACTATCGGACATCTTATAAAGGTTATTTTCGTATTTTTAGGGGGCCTAAAGAGATATTGAGGGGGCCTAAAAAGCAATCCCCTTGAAAATTCACAAGATAAAAGCCCACATTCATGCAAGCCCACAAATAAAAAAATCAAAAGGCCCCAAAATTTCTATAAACATTTTAAAAAAATAATAATAACTTTTTTTTTACCGAAAAAAACTTTTTTTTAGTGGAAAAAAACTTTTTTTTTACTGAAAAAAACTTTTTTTTTACCGGAAAAACTTTTTTTTTAACCGGGAAAAAAACTTTTTATTTTTTATTTTTATAGTAGGGCTTTTTTAGGCCCACAAATAAATAGATTTTAGAGTGGGCTTGGCCCCAAATATTTTGTTCAATTAGGGGGCTTTAATTTAGTGGGCTTGGTGAGGGCTTTTTTAAGTGGGCTTTGAAATTTGGGGCTCTATTGACACCTCTATGTATACCCCTATGCCTCTGGGATTTTGAACAACAAATAATTCTTGGAAATGAAAAATGTATCAATCCACCGCCCAAATAAATAAACAAAGTCGTTAATGGATTATGCGAAAATTTGGTAAATCATGCACCTTTCTTGCACGACACTGTATAAAGCAATACCAAAAAAATCAACCTACTACCCAAAAAACAAGCAAAATGAAATGAAATCGAGAACTGACTCAATCCATATAGCTCATAGAGACCAACTAAGTAAACTAACCTCATCAAAGTGGGATGGAGACGTGCCATTGGGTATAAAACAGCACCAAACATTAATGGAAATGCTGCTCCAATGGGAGCCTCCGCCAATAGTTTTGAAAACAGATAGGGGCCCAAGGAATATGAGCCTTTGGAACGTTCTCTATCAACAATTGACCGTTCCTTCGGAAACACGCCTACAGTCTTTGTGAGAGCAGCCATAGCTGTGTTTATAGCAGCAACCTGTGAATGTCATCCATGTAATTCAGGAAGGCAAACTTAGCCAAGTGAAACTGTCATTTTAATAACATAATAACAAGATTTTTTAGATTTTTGAGTTTAAAGCACTTCAAAACGATTGTTGAGATAATTAAAATAAAAGATGGAACTCAAGTCTACTAGATTAGGAGAGCACTATCCCAGCACAATTAATTGATGATCCCCATAATATTTAATTATTTGCAGTTTTACCTTAGGGTAATAAGCAAAAATCCACTAATACTTTAAGAGCTTGAGTTTAATAAAATCATGTCTAAGGTACACACATTACAAATACATACTTGAAGAAGGTGTCTATACCAAAAAATCAAATGATTAATAGTCAAAAGCCACACAGCATGGCATCTAAAAATGACTTCTAGAACGTTACCTAGCAGAAGAACAATTTAATAAGCATTGATAAATTTCACTATTCTACAACAGCCAATGATATACGAATTTGCATATAGATAGACATTATTTTCTACTGCCGTAGTAGATTAAAAATTGAATATGCATTAAAACAGTTTAAAGTTGTTCCGCGATGCATGTTAGCAGCAGGCTGATAAGATATATGATACAGATAATTACTCCAATTCGAGAAGGAATAGGTCTCCATAGAAATGGGGGAAAGACTAGAATTTCATTATTAATTTCTTCATATTTTTCTTGCACATACAATACATATTTATATAGTAGAAGAGGTAGTTTATTAACCACCACTTCCTAACTCCATAAAACTACTAACTACCTATATATAATATATAATTAATAATAATACTAACTACTTATATACATAATAATATGTATGACAGGCCTATGAGAAATAATCTTGCAGGAATCACGAACATCACAAACCTGAAGCAACCCCATTCTGTCTTGTATTGAAGTCTGAGATTTTCCCATTCTCCAAAAAACTGACCCAAAGATAACTGCTGATGCAATTGACATCCTTGACCGAACTTTGTTGGTCGGTGCATCACGGGAAGCCTAGTCAGACAGAGAATCGTGAATCAAATAAACGAGAAATAAGTTTAATTCTCCATACACCGACTGCAAGATATAAAGTTCCAAAACTACAAGGCTGTCTAATATCTAGTGACCAGGGTCCGGAGGTAAAGAATCAGTGGCAGAGCCACATTGAGGTTAGAGGATTCACATGAACCCCCTCGAAATATGAAAATCCCACCTATCATATTATACTTTTGTGTTATTGAACCCTCTGAAAATTGAGTGTTGCACCCTCTGTTTGCTTTTGCGAAGTGAAGCCTGCTGCTGCTGAACTAATTGTACATGCTGACCAATAAAATCAAACTTGTGTACCAACTTTCTAAGTTTCTACGGGATTGGTTCAGAGCATACGAGAATTATAATATATAAAATCAAACTTTTGTGTTTTTTTTCTTGCTAAAAAAAACGTGATTTTAATTAATTATTTTTTACAAGATTTTGGTTATTTAAATTATGTATTACATTATAATCCATCATGTTTTTTTAAACCCACTTAAATTGATTTGGTAGTGTTGACGTTGAAGTGTGTTTCTCTTCAAGATTTCAGGTTCAATTCTCCTTGATGTCAATTTAAATCGACTAGTTTAACTTCTTAAAAAAAATAAAGGGCAACCCGGTGCACTAAAGCTCCCGCATACACATAATGTTTTAATGTAATAATATAATTATATTTTCAATAAACCATTTAAGCAATACTGTATATTACATTGAATTATCTTGTATTGTACAAACATGCATCTTTAAGAACTTCAAAATCGTTTTAACAATACAAATTGTTAGTTGTTCATTTGTATGGTTTGTTTTCAAACCAACTTGTTATTGCTTTTGACAAGGCATAGCTGATTGAATTTGCAATGTTTTACCCAACTTGGGACTTGCATCATTGATATGTGTACGTAGGAGTGTTGAATTTGCGTATTTGACAAGAATAAGTGATCTTTAAAAAGAATTTAGTTGAAACTTAAAGGCGTATTATTACAATTATTAATTAAGGATCAAAAGTTTGAACCCTCTGATCCAGGGTCCTGGCAACGCCACTGTAAAGAATATAAAGACAATAGGTGATATGGTTGAAGTTGATACACAGAAAATATTTCTTTACTTCACAAAATACAAGATATGAAAACAATACAGTATTACCACTTTTGTGATTATGTCTTGTAACATGACTTAATCAAGCCTCGTAAGTCTTCCTTTAACACTCACTTTAATACTCTTTTCTACACTCAGTCTTCTATTTGAAGAAATTCATGTGGGTCCCACAATTTTGGAAGGAGGTCCCACATAAATTGTGGGACCCACGAGGTTTTACCCAATAACAGAGCGCGAGTGTTAGGATAGTGTGTTCCTAGCACTACTCATCATGCAATATACCCAAGTTCAGCCATTTCAATAAGTAGAAAAACAATGAAATGAAAAAGAAACCTGCATCCATGCCCGTCTAAGAAGCAACCGAAATTGCTTCCACCAGCCCCCTCTCGTTTTTGCTACAGTCCTCTTGCTGATTCTCTTTCTACTTTCCGAGAGGTCATCTAGAGTAATTGGAGTAGCATATATTATTGTGGATTGTCTTAGTGAGAATGACTCAACAAGCCCATTGATCCTTTTTTGAGAGGAATAGACACTGTCAGAAGAACTGTAGTCTATGGATATAAGATCGGCCAAAAATTCTGCAGGATTAACATGATCTGGGCAGTGGTACCTGTTTCATAAAAAATTATCAACATACTGTTCAGAATAAACATTCAAGAATCCATGACAAATGTTAAATAAAATTTCCATTTCAATGTACTATCCATTACTTCTAGTAAGATATTAACAATAAACAGCATGGAGAAAGAGATCATGTGTTTGGGTTGACTGAACAAATGCAGAAGGATTTTCAACTTGAATTTATTAGATAATGAATAAAAGTTCATCAGATTAATGTAAAATATATTTTTCAAATACCCTCTCAAATAAAAGCTAAAACAGAATTACCTACTACACAAGATATAGGTATTAAGCAGAAATTAAATGCAGAACATGATGAAAGAATCTCTCCTCACAGAAAGTTAGAAATATATCTATTCCAATTTTGAGATTATGCTCTTCAGCCCTCGACCCTCGTACACCACATAAATTGTGGCTTGACTACAAAAAGTAAACCTTAGATATTGATAAAGAGACTCAAATAAGATAAGTAGAATAACTAAAGATGCACAATGTTACACCAAGAATATCGTTTACCATAATGGTATTATCAATATCAAGCCAAAACTTGATGGAATGATAAGTTGAATGTGAACATATTTGAAGTCCTGACAAGCTTCTATAATCTAGATTTCTTGGCTTTTCATGGAGTTTACTGTTTCATTAAAGATTCTCAAATAATAGACAGAAAAACTTGTGTAATCAAATTATAAAGAAATCGGTCACAACGAAATAGGTTATTTAATAGTATATGAAGTTAATTGGGCCATAATTTCTTAAGTACCCCAACACTTGAGAGGATTCCCAAATTAAGAATGTAAGACAGCAAAACGTAAATAAGGTTAAGACAACTACCCAAATTTTGAGAAGTACGTCAATGGTTCATCACCAGCAGGACCAGCATAAACAAGTGAACCATCAGTTAGCAAGACAATGTCGTCGAATTTGCTGTACACTGATCCTCTTGGCTGATGTATAGAGCATATTACAGTATGACCATCGAGTGCAAGTTGTCGGAGAGTTTCCATAACCTTCTCAGCCTGGAAGGCATCAAGTCCTGAAAGTAACTTCATGACAAAATTAGTGGAGAGAGAAAGGTTATAATTCTCTGAAAATTGACCACACATCGCAGCAGTAAATGGCATGGAGAAGTCATTCATGCATTATCACTTAATAAAAGAAAACAAGAGTTTGGCAAAAAAAAAAATCATCAAAAGAAGAAAGGAAGTTCTATCTGTGCATATATTATTACACTATATAGGTTCATGCACAAGGAACCCTCCAGTATAGGTCAGTGTTAGAAAGACCCATTGCAATTCAACACAAATAATTGACTCCCTAAGCAAATCAAATGGTGCAATGTTAGTGTAAAATCAACCCCTTGGGTATGCAGGAAAACACCCTTTGTAAGGAATCAATATGAAGTGTCGCAAGTTGGAGGAGATGAGCTATTGAGTTTTAAATTGATAGGGAGTTTTTGAGAAGCAATCCAAAAATTAAGGGATCACGGAGGAGTTGGTTAATTTAGACAGTTGAAATAGTTAGTTACTCAGAAGGGGTTATTTAGATTAACAAATATGAAGAGACAAGAGTTTGATCATTTAAAGGACCAAGCAAGTGCTCAGTTGTGAAAAAAAGAACCATTGGAGATATATTTCCCTTCATTCTGTTCATTTTCAGTCAAGAAATGAAATCATTCTTTTCTTTACTCTATTAGCATGTGGGTTCCTAATGTGTACAAACAATCTAGCATATTCAAATTGAAATTCTTTTACCACAAGATGAATTTCTTATTGATTTCTTCTTTACTTTTGTGCCCTATATCATAATCAAGGTTTGAATCCAATGCAAAGCAATTCTGCATGTGCATGCTTACCTGTTGTGGGTTCATCAGCAAATATAACAGATGGGCTTGCAAGCAGTTCACATGCCAAGGATAAACGTTTCTTTTCTCCACCACTGATTCCACGAACTTTTGCATCACCAACATTAGTATCAGCACAGCTGACCTTAAGCACACAGATGCCAAAGGGAGTAAGATAAGTAACATAGAACTGTCCAATAAGACTAACATTTTCAATCATGAATCTGATATAGGAAAGGTAAAAATAATTACACGAGTAACTTCGATAGTAATTTTCTTTTTTGGAACTTGGGAGAATGGCGAGCAAGCATCCAAATATGGAAGGCATAAAATCATAATTGAAGGACCAAAATCCATCAATCTTCAAGGAAGATATAAAGGTTTGTTGAAAAAACCTACTAAAAAACCAGCAACTACTTTGCGACTGAAACAAATTATACGATATAGAAAAACTCACCAGGCCTGTTTTGAAAAGGAGATTGTTGACATATTCATCCCTCTCTTCGGAAGAAGATATGTTGTGAAGCTGTAATTCTATAGCAAGAGACAATGTTTCCCTCACAGTAAGCTGTGAGAAGAAGAGATCCTCCTGTCTCACATAAGCAAACCTACATCAAACCAGCATTTCAATCGATCTTCAAACAAAACTACAAAAATATATATCACGAAAATCACAACAAATTCGTATCAAACAACTAAACAAACACATACTTGTAAGTGTTTCTGGAACTCGACTTTCCATTGAACTCCAAAAGACCACTCAAATGAAGCCGAGGTGACGCTGATAGCTGACCAGCAAGAACATTGAGCAATGTTGTCTTCCCTGAACCTGAAGGTCCCATTATTGCTAATAATCTTCCCGGTTTTGCTTCTCCACTCAGATTTTTAAGCAAAAATCTCACCTATTCATTTCACAATTCACATAAAATCTCCATAAAAGCAGAAGAACTATGTGCATGCAAAGATAAAATAAACATCCAAAGTTAATAAAATGATTTTTCCTCACCCTACTAGATTCTGAGAATTTTTTTTCAGCAACTAATTAAGCATTTACAGAGAGAAGGAATAGAAACTCACGGACTTGGAGGATTTATCAGAAAGTGAACAATTAATATTGTTCCAGCGGATTGTAACCGGAGTAACTTTCCCGGCGGGTGGAGAAGTTTCACCGTCGTTGATTGGAACATCGTCTTCGTCATCGTCGTTTTCCGGCAAAAGAGCGGGACCAGGTGCAGAGAAAATACGAACAAGGAAAGAGACAGCGACGGCGACGGCGAGCTGGCCAAGGCCGCTTCCGCCGACGCCGGTGACGATTTGATGAACCTTTTTCCCGCCAAAAACCACCATTATCGTTTCCGTCTGAAGTTTCGGTAGTGACTAGTGAAGTGAAGTTTGAGCTTCAAACGGGAAATGAAAATGAGGAAAAACAAAAAACAGAGTAAAA
>Ga0315913_1004974_pt1 | contig 16116 bp, 6 predicted proteins | sample MpolsnodulesMG_FD_207736 | JGI IMG/M metagenome (GOLD analysis project Ga0315913, IMG submission 207736) | Medicago polymorpha root nodule microbial communities from Los Angeles, California, United States - small nodules | ecosystem: Host-associated > Plants > Roots > Nodule | place: USA... | reverse complement strand
ACTTGAATCCACTGGAGCATTCATCAATATATTCAATCCTTTTGCCGATATCAAAAGGAGAAAAGGAGACAGAAGATCCCCTTGTCGCAAACCCCTTTCCAACTCAAACTCTTCAATTGGGCTAACATTAACAAGAATCGATGTTGTAACCGTTGTTACACATTCCATCATCCATTTCTGCCACAAAGTAGGGAAATTCATTTTAACCTTAACATTTTCAAGATACTTCCAATCCACAATATCATATGTTTTCTCAAAATCCACATGAAATAACAATATGTCCTTTTTAAGTCATCTCTCGCTTCATCTACTACCTCATTCATTAATAGAATATCATCTAGAATTTGTCGACATTTGATGAAGGCTTGACTGAGAATCAGAGATTACACTCCTGTCAACATTCTCAACCGATTAGCTAGCACCTTTACCAAAATCTTATACAAACAACCAATCAATGAAATAGGATGAAAATCAGCTAGTCGTTGTAGACTTTCCACTTTTAGAACCAAAGCTATAAAAGTGTTGTTAATCAATTGTGGTACTTCATTAATTTGATGACACACTAAAAGCTTGACCTAATTGCCATCCTCAGCTCCATCGTGATGTTAAAAAAATAGAGACTCTAATAAAAAAAATATTAAAGGATTTCATTATAATCATGGAACTCAATCATCTTCTAATCATAGACTTTTGGGGACTTCACGTAGGTTAAAAGTCGTCAGATCTTATGTAGCTAATCCTTTCCTTGTGATTATTGCTTCCAGTTCGTGGTGCATCGTTTAGTTTTATAAATGTGTGGTTTTTGTTTTTTTGATAAAGTTTAGATACGTTGAGTTTAGAAGTCTAGCCATAGTCAGCGAAAAGTTTAAATTTAAAGAGTATTGACATATAGGCTTATCTATTATCCACAAAAAAATAGAGAAAAGATTCACAGACACCCCATAATTCCATCCACCTTCTACCACTACCTACGTGGCATTAATTTTTTGTCTCATCCACCAAAAAAATTAAAAACCAAAAATAGGACAACCACTTTCTCTCACATCTATCTCTCTGTTACACCCTTGTTCTCTAGTTTACCTTCCTCTCTCACTCTTCAACCCCTTGTCTCTTTTTCTCTCTTCTCCCTCAATACATTCTTTTTGTTGCCTATGTTGCCGTCGTTCCCACCTCTGTATGCATCCTTGAAAATGTTTTTGTTGGATTTATTTAAAAAGGTTGTTGTCATTGTGTTTTGGAGGAGTGTGAGGCAGAGATAATAGATCCCGAGAAGAGAGAGGGTGAGGATGGTAGCGACGACGGCGAGGGTGGCGACGACAGTGGTGGATCTAAGGGTCAGGATGAGGACGACGGTTGTGAGATCTGAGTCTTTGGACGGTGACGACGGTGGTGGTGGTAAGATTTGGGGTTGAAGACGGCGGAGGACGGTGGTGGATGTGGCCGGTGGTGGTGGAGATGAATGGGTGGTTGGATATGTGACAAAGGTTAAAGAGAACTAAATGTTGAATGAGACAATTTTTTTGAAAGAGTAGACTTTTGGTACAATCTATTTGACAACCTTCTTTTTCTCTCTTTTCATTGGTCAAAAATAGTGGAGAGAGAAAAATGAAGAGAGAGTAAGAATATAATGTGAATATGAGAAAGAAAACTGTCTAAAAGTTGTCACAAAGTGGTTGTATAAATATCATTTCTCTTTTATAAATAAATGTGTGGTTTATTCTTTTTGCCGAAACATAAATGATTGGTTTTAATCCATGTAATTTCAACTGCTCAAACTAAAAAATATTATTTTGTCATCCTCAATTTCTTATCTCATGAAAATAATAACAATGAATCAACCATAAATTAAGTCAAAACTATGGATGATAATGGATAATGTATGGGTAGAGAACTATAATATTCGTTCCCATAGTTCCCATACCGACAATTTGGAAGGAAAAATAACCAAAATTCTGCTCTTTACCAAACCAAAAATGTTCATTCCCAACTGAAGTGACTATAATGCCTATATGTGAGTTAAGTCACGCTGCGTGAGTTAAGTCACGCAGAGATATACACTAGCGTGAGTTAAGTCACGCAGTGCGAGTTAAATCACACAGAATTAACACTAGCGCGAGTTAACTCACGCAGAGGCATTTTCGAAAGTTTGGTTGGAAATGAGCAAAACGTGTTGGGAGAAGAGCAGAATTCAAATAACCATATTCAAATCTATATGTTCTTCGATAGCAACTTTAATATTCATACATGTCCAGTATCTAAGTACCCCTACTCATACCCATAACCCGTAGTTTAACTAAAATAAATTGATGAATAACAAAAGGAAATGGAGTAGTAAATCAATTCTAAACTTAAAAATAATGATTAATTTATATGCACTAGTTTTTTTTTTTTTTAAAACTCGGATTCCAATCTAAAGACCGACTAATCCGAATGGACCAATCTCACCGCCCACTTGTGGGGGGCCTGTTTAAAGCTAGAGCAAGCTCTGTATGGACTTAGCCCACAAAAATTGGCACCAGAGGAAATCGAACCTGAAACCTTTGGAGGAGCAAACTCCAAGATCTCAAGTCAACCACTACGCCAACCCCAAATGAGTTATTTATATGCACCAGTGTAAAACTCTAAACTTAGAAATATTGATTAATTTATAACACACTAGTGTAATACCCAATTAGATTGCCATTCAATTTTGTTTTATCTTTTTACCATGTCATTTAAAATTATAAGAATTTTGAAAGAATCATAATTCTCTTCTCTCTTTTGTTGGTTTCATTTTGCGTTGCCGTTGAACACTTTTCTTTAACGGTGTTCTGCTTTATAAGTTTATATGCATGTGACTTTTGTATGGAATAGATCAACTGTTTGGCTATTATGCTTTGGTAAATTTCTGTTACATAAATTTCCTAAAGTTAACTCGATTCCTAGCGTCGATAAAAAATGTGGGTTGTTGGTCCGCAACATTGAAGGAATAGACATAAAAAAAAAATAATCATAATTTATATGAGTACAACTCAGTTGTCAGCGACAATGCATTGTTATTTATAAGTGTTGAGGTTTGAATCTTGGACACTTCAGTTATTCCTCTTAAAAATGGATTGAAAGTTTTCATTTGAACATGATGTGACAAAGAGGTTAAAAGATATTTAAACAAATGATTGAGTTTAAGTGATTAATCATTCATCTTAAAACAAATCCCTTTTTTTTTATTTCCTGTGTTATGGAGAACAAAATGGAGATTTATTAACATTATGAGGGTGTGAAGACTAGGTCCTAAGTAGGCTTTCTTTTCCAAAACTCCAAGGTACAAATGTACACCCTTACTGTAAGATGGATCTACCACTGCACTCTTAGTGATGGGTCCCCAATTTTGAGCAGGTGAAGCAGTGTGGTATTAATGTAATTTTCTTGCCTCTAGCTGGCTCTGCTGGTGTGAACTTTAGTGCTGTGATGGAACGATACATGTTCTATTTTTCCCTGTTTTGGTAACCTTTTGCAGACTTGTGCATCATGTTCTATCTTTTCTAATCATGGTATATTTCAAATTTTTGTTTTTTTTATTGTCATAGCTTTTTACATAATTCTTGTTTAGTAGTTTAGGATTTGTTGTTTGGTTAAGGTTGGTGTCTTGGAAGCCTTGCATTACATCTTTTTTAACAAGAAAAGGTGGAGAAAGTGGTCACTTGAGACTAGGATTTGGTGCAGTGCGACTCCATACAGTCAGACACATCTCGATGCTCCGATCAAGATAGGAAGATCCATATTTTAAAGCAAAATTACTACAATATTTAAGGAAAATCAAAATATGCTTTAAACTCGGGACCGTCCAACCTTGATCGGATGGCCAAGATGTAATCACAATGTAATACTAAGACTAGGTGACATCAATAATGGTACAACTTTCTAACATTGATTCAAAAAAATTATGAAGCAACAAAATCAACATTCAAACAAAGAAAATACTCTTATACATGACTTTCCTTTTTTGTTTTTTTTCCTTTTTACAGATGAATACAAACATTACATAGCTAGCTATAGACACTAACAACAATGTCCTCTTTAACCATGAGAGCTATAGTGGTATCTAAACAAAGATTATTGTGTCACCTAGGGCCAGAAAGCTCCATTGCTTCTACTATCAGTGATGATTCTTCTATAAAATCTGAATATCTTTGAGGCGGATTTTCGCAAAACCGAAACCTTGGTGTTTCGATCCTCTGAGATGCTTCCCATTTCTCAGCTAAGCCGTCCCCTTCCAACATCTTTAACACTTCTGACATCTTCGGACGGTGTGACGGATTAAATTGTGTACATAAGAGTGCTACTTGAACCATTTCTCCCAATTCAACTATGTCAAAGTTTTCCTTCAGATCTTTATCTACCATTTGACTTAATTTCCCTTCCAGGTGTAGCTTCTTAACCTGAAAATTCATTTTAAACAAATGAATGGTGAATGATTTATTTGGCGGGAGAGGAATTTAGGGACTGCATATTTTTTATACGGGTCAATGAATATTTTTTATCCTGACGAAATTGACAAATTTAGATTTTGGTTCCTACAGAAAAATTATTCATTTTTAATCTCTAAGTACAAAGAGATTGTAGGCTTATAATCCATAACAAGAGACATTAGATGACAACATTCTATTCATGTTAAATATAGGGACTAAAAATTAATATAAAATTTATAGGGATGAAAAACATATTTAACCTCCGTTATAAGCTGTGGAATAGATATACTTTTGAACATGGAAAAGTTTTATATAGAAAAGAGATACTGAGAAGAGTGAAAGCCGGGAGAAAGAGAGTACCCAATCAAGCATTACGCCTTTCTGGTTTGCTGCTCGACCGAAATCTAGAGCCTTATGACCTGTGATAAGCTCAAGCAACAAGATTCCATACCCAAACACATCAGTCTTTTCTGAAGACTGACCGGTGGATAGGTATTCCGGAGCAATGTGACCAATGGTGCCACGCACGGCAGTGGTCACATGGGTATCTCTATGATCTAAAAGCTTAGCTAGACCAAAATCACCAACAACTGCTTCGAAGTCTTCATCTAGCAATATGTTGGCTGCTTTGACATCGCGGTGGATAATTTTTGGGTCACATTGCTCGTGCAAATAAACCAACCCTCTTGCTGTACCTAAAGCTATTCTCTTTCGCCTAGTCCAATCCAAAGCTGGCCGACCATGAATATGATCTGGTATATAAATCCAAAACCAAAGTCAGAGTAAGGTCATAAGAAGCTTAATAAAATGGTTGCTTTGGAAAAAAGAAATGGTGTCTACATTGATGTGGACAATAAGCACTTCAATACATACATGGTTATCTAATTATGGTGTTTGTTGACACAAGTAAATGACAATGTTAAGTTGAAGTGATCATATAAAAGATAAAATAGGACATACATTGTCGGATTAAACTAGTTTTACACTGATATCCAATGAGATTCCAGTATTTTGTAGTTATTATTAAAATGCAGTGACAAAGTGGGTTTATGTGACAATAAGATGAATTCTCATTGGTTGTCAGTGTAAAACTAATTTACACTAACAGTGTATATCAATTAAACTAGGATAAAAAAAATGGTTGACACAGAAGTACATCTAGTTCCCTTGAACAACAAAGTATAGTTAACAATGGGAACAAATGATAAAACCAACCTATTATAAATAGTTCAATGAGCTAACCTTTCAACCTAGAGGCTACACTTCCATTAGACATATATGGATAAACAAGGAGTCTTTCATTCTGAGTACTGCAAAACCCACGAAGCCTCAGAAGATTCCGATGGACAGCCAAACTTATCGTCTCAACTTCGGTTTGAAATTGGATCTCACCACCAGCTGCATTATAGTCTTTTAACCTTTTGACAGCCACAACAGATCCGTCATTCAAGCATGCCTTGTAAACTATTCCAAAACCACCTCTTCCTAGAATGTTCTTTGAGCTGAAATGGTCGGTTGCGGCACGAAGCTCTTTGAATGAATACCTTTTTAAATGACCAAGTCGCACTTCAGGGTCGTAATGCTCTGCCAAGTAACAAACTTTAATTAAAAGACAGTTTTTAAATAGAAGTATATAAGGAAAGCAATGAAGAATTATCAAGGACTAACCACTGATATCAAAGAATATTTGTTGATTGTGTCTATACCGCCACCAAACAAGAAGCCCGACTATAATTACGACAACGAAAGCAGCACCAAAACTTGCACCAAAAGCTAGTGCTACATGATGGCCTTTTTTACCACTGTCAGGTTTGGCTGAAAAATAAAAAATACATCAAATCATGTCATGAAGTTGATAAAATTACAAACAATGCAAGTAGAGAACCAAGATATATGCCATTAATTAAAACCTTTTAATGCATCTGGCGGGAAGGAAAGTGGCTCAGGCAAAACGGTAGAACAATTATTTTCTTTTGGGCCGCAAATTAACGGGTTACCTACAATCCTGAAGTGAAAAAGTTGAGCAAGTGATTAACTTCACCATTTTATTGTGAAGTTGAATATAGATATAAATACTAAATACAAGAGGAAACGCAAAAAAACGAACTTACTTTAATGTTCTTGCCTGTATTCTTGGCAATGAACCACTCAAATTGTTGTAGGAGAGGTCCCTACATTTATTTTCAATCCATGCTAGTTAATATACCATTCTTTTAAGAGAGAAATCAATGCTTTAAACTTGCCTTAGGCAGGTATAACAGAAACACACCGGGATACAACCCTTGCGCTTCAATTTAGAAAAAGTATAACGGAAACACATTTTGGAAAAAATGAAAAGAAAATAACGGAGAAATAAGGTAATGAAGACCTACACAAGGGTTAAGCTTTCAATGTTGCTAAGAGACTGAGGGCAGGCTCCTGTAAGGCTGTTATTATTTATCCGCCTAGCATGCACATAAGAGAATATAAATTGAATGAGAAACACAATTTCACAAGTCATTAATGAAGCAAGAAACAAATGCACAATCTCAGAAATGATCAAACAATTGTATAATGATGTACACTCTTTTGTAACTTACAAATAATTCAAGTTCTTGAGGCCTCCCAAAGAACTCGGTATCTCGCCGTTAAATTCATTATTGGAGAGATCAAGTGTTTGAAGCTTTTCCAGGCTTCCTATTGCAGCTGGAATATGACCAGAAATAGCATTATTCTGAAGTAACCTGCATATGTGAACAATTATATTTAGGCATCAGTGTAATTTCCTTCACATCACATAGGGCCTGTTTGGATTCAGTTATTTGAACTACTTGCATAAACACTTGTAAGATTGTTTTAGAGAGCTTATGGAAACAACTTGTAACTTATATGAAAACAGTTTGACTTAATTTTATCAGTTTTATTATAGAAATAGCTTAAACATAAGTGTTTTTGCTATAATCACTTAATGAAGTAGTTTATTGCCTCACAAGAAAGCGCTTAATTAGTCTTATAACTCTTTAGGAAGAGTATAGAAAGTGTATAGATTTAGAAAAAGATGGAATTGAATTGACCATTGAAAATCAAGGCATTGAGGTCAAACTCAACAATCATTTAAGCAAAACACAATCATGAAGCATCTTAATGAAAATCAACATCAACATAGACTTACACGGATTGCAAGTTAGTAAGGTTTCCTATTCTTGGAGATAGTGTGCCAGACAAGTTCTGACTAGGAAATCCCCTGAGAAAAAAAGAAAAATCCTTTAAATGAAAAAACCAAACAAACTAGCAAATAAAATATTTGATTTATTATATAATCAAGACCTCTTGAATTTTTTTTTTTTTTTGCCACTTTTCAAAAAACACATAAACCTAAACAACTTACAGTGCAGAAACTGAACCATCTAGAGTACAAGTAATCATCCTCCAGCTGCATGGATCAACAGAATTAATATCCCAATTCTCCAAAACATTGTGAGGATCATTCAAATCATTCTTTATAGCCATCAAAGCAACAACTGTTCATAGAATAAATAAAAAGAAGAGTGTAAGAACTTCCATCTCAAAATTATCTTGTTTAATAAAAAATAATGATGAATAAAAAATAATAAAAACACCCTTGGAAAAAGGAACCAATTAAGATCTTTGCAGCTATTATATGATAGATAATTAGTTAGTGCTTAAATTCTCCACACAAAAAATTGAAAGAAAATAAGTAATATTAAGTAGCACCAACCATTAATTAAGCTTCGAAGTTTTACAACTTAATTAAATTGGCAAATAAACTCAACTTATGTACCTTAAATTATCAAATTATAAACCTTTATTGTTCAAAAGTTCTACCAAAGATCTCAATGAAAGTAACTAAACAAAAGCAAGAAAAATTAACCTTCATAGTTTATGCCAGAAGGAGAAAGAGCAGCAGAAGAAACCTTAATCAACACATGAAGCAACAAACCAAGTAACCACAAAACCAAACAACAAAATTCCATTCTCAATAATCACTTCTATAATGTCTCCTTTACACAACCATTAACCAGTGCTTAAATTCACCATAATTAATAACTTGAGACAACACATTCCCACAAAGTTGAATCCTTATCACCTTATCCAAAAAAAAACACTCTTTAGAATCAGATTCTGATAAAGTAAACAACCCTTCAACAAAATATCAACTTTCCATTAAGACTTAATTCAATGAGCATAAACAAACAGAACCCAGATGCCAAAATAGCTTTTTTATGTCAACCAAGTTGGAGAATTTGAATCCAACTGAGAAAGCATAGTGTAAAGGTAAAAACTTTAGTATTGAAAGATGAAAATGTGAATGAGATCGTTGAGATCTGTGATACTAGAGAAATTCTATGTATGTGAGTTGAGTTCAGATTGATTCCATTATCTTGTGTTGTTGCAGAGAGAATAAAAAGCAACTGAGCATGAAACACGCTCACAACCAAAGAAAGAACCAACAAACAAAGGACAAAACAAAAATGACAAAGTGGACACAAATGTAGAGATGTACATACACAAAAAGCTACACAATCAGTTACCAAATTTTCTTCAAAAGTTAATTAATTTTTTTGGAACATAGATTTTTTGGTGTGATACTCATAGAATGTTACAAAATCCTTTTTTTTTAATTAGTTTATTGATGTTTTAAAGTTTTTTATGCATATTATTCTTTCAATATATCTATTCCTCTCTATGAAATAAATGTTATTCATATTATTGTTATAGTAATTAATATCAAAACAAATGAATTTTTTTGAATAAGTATATAAAAACAAAAATTTGAATACTACAAATAAATAAAACAAAATTATAACAATATCATAACACTAATAAAACAATAGCTTCCTCAAAAACAAAACAAAAAAACTAATAAAACAATAGCATAACACTAAAAAAGTACGGAGTAAATTCAAAAAGCAATTATATAGTTTCACTTACTTATGTTAATGAGAACGTTGATTATTAACATCGTATAAAAATAGATTATTTTTTCTCTAAAAAATATATCATTAATTTTTTTAATCATGTAATTTAGTGAATAAAAATTCATCTTTATAAAAAGAATAAATATAGTGTCTAAAATTTGAATATAAACCTCTATATATATTGTGCAATGTATCACTGCTAATTAAGTTAAATTCACGTTAACAAATATGTCATTTATTGTTAATCGTGACTTGTAGAGAAAGAAAAAAATAATCAAAAGATCAAATAAGTATTTGTATAGTATGATGTTGGAGAATTAAAAAGTTATCAAAATAAATTATTATTTGTTTTGGATGAACATATAATAAGTATAAGTATAGTGTTTTTTTTTATTTTTTTAATCTTCTGATTCCTAATAGAACTAGACTTCAATAATCCAAAATTCAAACAAGAAATAATCAAAACCTGATTAAGAATTGTCGATCCAAAAATAAAAATCGGATTCACTAGTTATTAGTTGTAAAGATCGGAACTGTATTTATTTTATTTTTAGTAGAGAACTGTATATATTTTATTAATTTTTTTTTTTTATTTGAAAAGAATGGAGATTGATTGGAGTGAAGGGATATATGGGATTTGATGAAAGAGAATAATGGGAATGGGGATATGTATGTGCAAAAAGAGAGAGAAAATTTTGGTTGATGGCAGGTAAGTTGTTTTGACAGATCACGTGGTTGGATTGTCTCCACCTTTGTTTGCTTTTGGCTTGAAAATATAAACTTTTTCAGAATTTGGGTAAAACAAAATATCAATATCATTTCAATATATCAATCTCAATATGTGAGATATGTCACATTCTGCAGTTTACAACAGGTAGGTCATGGCCCACCCCCACCATGCTCCCTTCTTTTTTACAGAATATTATAAGAGATTTTCATTTTATTTTTTTATAGTAAAAGTTATCAGATTATTCTTTATGCATGAATTATCATGAAATTTTGGAATACATTCTCTTAATTTTTAGTGTTATCATTACATAAACTATATTCTAATTTCTCACCGTTGCCTAAAGAAAGTGATGAATATACTGTTGAAACTTGAAAACTTCTGGAGAAAATTTGTCGTTCATTGCTTCTATCTTATTTAAGTGATTAATCTTTACAATTATGTATTAAGATACTTTATAGTTTATAAAAAGATATTGACATAGCCATATAGGGTAAGAATGCATTAGTCCTATCTAATCTAGGCACACTAGGTATTACTAACTTGATATGTATATATTATCAAGAGGGCTCAATTGTGGGGTTCACTTGACTCATGTTCATCCATCAAATGTTTTTCTTCTTTATTTTAGTTAATAGGACAAAAAAGGCAATTTAGTATGAGATTAACAATTGAAGTGGTTTGAGTAAAAAAACAAATTATGTAGCTTGTTGAGGTAAAATGTAACAACCAAAAAAATAGTGCTTGGTAATCCAAAAAAAAAATAGTGCTTGGTAAATGATAAAAAGGTGAGAGCTAAAATAGAATTTTTCTTTTGGATATGAAAACTAAAATAAGCTGTCTGTGGTAGAGGCTAGCTATTCTTTTGTTTGATAGTATGAGATTGGAATCTCTAAAATGCCCCTTCGTGAACAAAGCTCTTTTTCTTTGCCCTAGTGGCCATGTAATGACATTTTTAAAATTAGGTTTTTGGAATTAGAGCTAATGTAGTAATTTGTATCATGAACGAGGTTTGCATGAAAATTATTTTTGTTAGGGTTCATTTTTATGCTCATTGGTCAACATTGAGTGACAAGCTGCGTTCTAGTTGAGTCATTATGAAATTATGATATATGATATTTCTATGCATGCCTGGTTTGCTGGAAACATAGATAGTATTGTTCTTCGAACAATCAAAGAGCTAGTAATGTCGAGAATTAATATTTGTCATGTCACCACATAAAATCCTAATGGTTTGAATCAAGCAAAATATCAAAAAGCAGCATACATAGTCACATTAATAATCCGGCTGAGAACATAGAATCCACATTGTGTATCCAACATATACATCGATTAAGATTATTACGGTTAAGAATGAAAACTTTGTATTTATAACATGATAAAAAAAATTACATTACTTGCTTTTAAAGATTTTTTTTAAAAAATAATCATGACATTGCATTATAATATATAGATTAAATGTGTTTGAATTTTTTTAAAATACAATTAGTGTGCAAGTATTAGCTTCATAGTCGTATCACATATATGTCTACACGTCCCAACAAGTTATTTTCATAGTTGATGCATCATCAAACTTCGAATGGCTATTTTCATGTACTTTGAGGCCAAAACAAATATATTAACCAGTTAATCTTTTTTATTTACCACTATTATATTATACTACTTATTTTCAGTTTTTATGCATGCACGTGTTGTAGACTGATTTCTCTTTCTTCCTCTATAAGATACGTAGTAGTTAGTATACACTCGATTTCAAGCCAACCACAACGGCCACCCAAATTAGGCACAGCCACTAGTATAGTAGTAGTTTAATAACTAAGATATTTTAAAGAGAGAAATGCAATTAGTTCACTAACCTTGGAAAGACTAATTTATGTAACATAATCATAATTGATGAAGTGCCCAACATAGTTTACAAACCCAACTCCAAAGGTATTTTTGTCGCATTGGGAAAGCTGAATATTCCTTGCGCATTAAACAAAACAAATGTTTAATTTTTCAATTTCTTGACTGCAAGTTTTTGCTTAAATTATTGTGGTGGAGTATGCTTCAGATAACAACTGTGAAACACCCAATCCACGGCCATGGCTTTGGGAATTGAGAAGTGAAAAAAAGAATATTTTAAGGGAAATGTTAACTTGTGCTTTTGAGGCATAAGTTAAGAAAGTAAATGTAGAAGTTTTTTCTTGGAAATCGTGAATTCAATGTCTTAAAAAGTTCAAAAGTTATATTTTCAATATTAAATTTATTTTTAATTTCCATTTTAAGTTCTTTAACTTGTGTCTTAAGGTCACAAGTTAGCATACACATATTTTAAGGGTCTTGTTATTGTTTAAGGAATCCACAAAAAGAAATTATATCTTAAAAATACAAGTTAAACACTTGTTAAAGTCATAACTGTCCAATTTCCAATGCAAAAGTTGTTACTTTTATATGCTTAAACAATATCATTAGGGCACTTGTTAACATATTCCATATTTTAAATAGGAGTGTTATTTGAACAACCAATTTGGTGACAACTTATTTGACAACCATAATTTATAAAGAAAAAGTAGTATTGATACGAAAATCATAGCAATAGAGAGATAAAGTAAAAAAATAATGTGAATACGAGAAAGAAAGTTGTCACTAAATATATGTTGAAATATCATTTCTCTATTTTAAAAGCACATTTGGGTTCATGTTCCATGCAAGAATGACATGTGAGTTTTTGCAAAAATTTATAATACATCATTAACACTCCTTAACTTGGATATAATGTGTCTTTTTGAGATAAGGCATAAGAATTTAGAGGTTTTATATTCAAATTCGAAAAGAAAAAAAATATTATTTTCATCTTATTTTAATTATCGTATTTGGATTATGTGCGGTTTTTAAAAAAATGATTAGTTGAGTTAATTTCAATCGTAAAATTGGTATCATTTCTTAAAGCATTCATATTAATTGTAGTTGATGGAGTAGTTAAATGGAGTAAAATTCAATAAATAAAAGTGTATTAGTAAAAAAAAATGTTTCATTGTCAATTTGGCATTCTAAAGTGATAATTTTTACCCAATTTTTTTTTATCGTTTTACAATATCAATTCAACATTAATATTATTTTTCTTAAGTTAAATAAGCTTTCGATCCTTATAAATATATAAAAAAATTCGTTTTAGTCCTCCTAAATTTTTTGTTAGACTTTTAGACCCCCAAAAGTTTTACATAACCACTTTTGGTCCCTACTTTTTAGTCAATTTATGTCTAATTCTCATATTTTTTTAATGAAATTTTGCATAAATGTGTAAAATATTTTGACAATCTCTCCAAAAAAAAAACTAGAATTTTTTTAACAAACTATGAATTAAATACGAATTTTTATTTTTAGTGCTTATGCCAAAGGTATCGAAGCTTGCAAGCGCAACCTTCGTTGAAGATTAGTTCTGAATAAAGGAGATAAACCTTACACTTCCAAGGATTAAAAGAAAAACTTTTGAAACAATGGAAGACTCTAGCGCCTTGGAAAATGATTTTACTTGAAAAAGGTTTTTTATGAGTTCTCGTTCTCTTCTTATGAAGATTTACGCTTGGTTCTAGCCATGGGAACAATCAACATGAAACCATGAGTCCTTCGCCTTTCCCAATGGATGAAGGACTTTAATGCTTATATTCAACCTCAGACTCGTGTATGGATTTGTTTAATGGAATTACCCCCGGAATATTGGCAAGATTGCACTTTGTGTGAAATTTGCGAGTGTTGTAAGTACACCACTCATCATTGATAGCGCCACTCAAAACGTAGTATTTAGGCACTATGTGAGCATACAAGTAGATATGGATCTCTCTCATCGCCTATTTCATGAAATACTTGCGAAAAAGGAGGGTTTTGCTTTTCATGCAAAAGTTCAATATGAATGGCTGCCAGATTTTTGTACTCATTTCAAAAATATTGGCCAGAACGTCTCTAAATGTCGTTGGATACAACCTTAGCAAAATGGGATGGTCGACAAGGGCACTATTAGACAAAGGGAAACAACCAGAAAAAAAAATCAGAAGGAGACAATTCAGGTTTGTCAAGAAAAGAAAAATCTTGCATGCATCAGTATTTATTGTGGTTCAACCTGTTACAGACGAACCCATGTCATAGTTAATGTGCAACCTGAGGTTACTATTATTGTAGTTACTGAAATTGCCACAACTGAGCAAATTTTAAATGATGAAACTGTAGAGATCAACTTTGATGCATTTGAGATTGAGAATGATATAGAGGAACAAGGACAGGTTGTTGAGGACGAATTTGAGAAGAATCATGATGTTGAGGTTGTTGATGTCACTTGTTTGAAGAATGACATACATGAGCATCTGGTTGTCATTGTTTATAATGATATTGAGCATGAATAGGAAATTGTTTCGGAGACGTCGTTGGAGACTTGGAGGTATCATCAACACATCCATTTTTGAGTAGCGTTGCTAAAAAAGATATTGCAATTATTCAGGGAGTTTTTTTACCCTAGAAATGTTGAAGAGAATGTTCATAGTACAAGTTTCACACCTCACGTGTCGAAGAGTCACTGAAAGAAGATGAAGTCCAAAATTGGGAATATCAAATACAATACCCTATATAAGGGTGAGCATATCGAACATTACTCATAAAGTTTCTCTTTTGGAGCATTAGGGGTGTTGCATTGTCATTCCTTATTCTTCGACCGAGGATGTTATGGTTTGAAAAAATCCAACCGATGGGAAAATTGATAAAAAGTTTAAGAGTTTAGACATGGATTATTAGATACAAGTTATATCATATCATCAGTAACAAAGAAGGAATAAGAAGTTGTGTACCTTGTATGTTTAGGTTCATGAACGATCACCATCAAGTTATGAGGGGAATAACTACCCTCATTCCGTTTAGCGTTAGGTTTTCAGAGTAGTGTTCAGAATTGCTTAACCGTCTGATGGGATGACGTTTAAATAGCTAAACAGCTGAGGGCAGGGACCTCTCATTGGGCTTAACTAAATGGTCCAACCCATCACGGTCCATTTAGAAAGAATAGTCCAACCACACATATTCATCATTTAATTAGTGCTTAACACAATAGACCATAATTTATATTATGACATTAACTTATAATAATTGATTATTGTCAATCCATAATTGATTAATTAAATAATTAATCCAACAATCTTCCACTTGGATGACAATACTCAATTACTAAAAGAATATAAAATTTTAATTTTAAAATTATATGCATGATCAAAGCACTAATCATTCAAAAGAGAAGTAAGCTTTAATGGTGCAAAAATTGAATCCGATAGGGAAAACAAATCATACAGATCAAATACTCACTTTTCTAACAAATGATGAATTTATAGTGACACATTTGAATTAAAAGGGTGTGTCATTAAAGAATGGCCGAAGTATTAAAAAATGCTATAACAAACTCCCACTAACCCAAAGTATCATAGACTTAATCAAATCATTATGAGTTACAATACTCATTTATATAAGTCTGTGGTTAGTGGTTCTGCCAATGAGTTTTCAATTCCATAAAAGTCATATATCCACATGGGTATAAGAATAGTAATTACTTATAGGGATAGCCTATAAAGAGAGAGTAATTACATTTAGTCAAAATCGATAAATGTTCTTTGACATTCAATTAATCCAAGTTTTAGAAAAAAATGTGACTACGAAAATCCATAAAGAAATAGGAAAATCAAGAATCTCCAAAATGAATTAACATAGACACTTAGTTTTAAAAAAAAACAGAGAGATGTGGATTAATGTGGCCACTAAAATGTCAATAATGAACAAACATTTATGATTATATTAGATTATAAGTACTACAAGAACACAATATCAAACTCGATAGGAGTATTGATATTATACATTGTACTTATTATTTATGACCTCATAAAATGTGGAATGTTGGTAAAAGAGAAGCACGATATATATTTGCATGCTAAGAAGTTATTGTGCATATTCCAACAAAATTGACTTAAGCATCCAATTATGATGCTTATTGAGATTAAAAGAATTTTAATAT
>Ga0315913_1004969_pt1 | contig 16121 bp, 11 predicted proteins | sample MpolsnodulesMG_FD_207736 | JGI IMG/M metagenome (GOLD analysis project Ga0315913, IMG submission 207736) | Medicago polymorpha root nodule microbial communities from Los Angeles, California, United States - small nodules | ecosystem: Host-associated > Plants > Roots > Nodule | place: USA... | reverse complement strand
GTTTAGCCCGCGGCCCGTATAGGGCCGGGCTCGGGTAGCATATTTTAAGCCCGTTTTTCAACCGGGCTTTTTGGCCCGGCCCGATAAAGCCCGAAGCCCGTTAGAGCCGGGTCTAAACGGGCCGGGCCGCCCGCTTTGACAGCTATACAGCAATGTCTTGCTCCACATTAACAAAACTGAGATCTGATCATTTTCCATTACTGTTTGAATTTTAGTACACTGAATGTAGATTTAGCTCACATGAAAATGTGGTCCTTGAATGATGATTGCAGAAATCTTATAGCTAATAGTTGGAATACTATTATTACTGGATGCCTTATGTTTGTGCTCAATAAGAAGTTAATGATTTTGAAGAACAATTTGAAGGTTTGGAACAAAGATTGTTTTAGTAATGTGCATAGCTTGGTGAAAGATGCATAACAGAAGGTGGTTGATATCCAGGCTATCATCCAACAAGATGGTCATACAGACTCCCTAATGTGTCAAGAGAAGAAAGCTCAATGTGATTTGGAAGGGGCCCTTAAACTCATATCCTCTTTCAGAATTCATGATCAAGTGACAACCAATCAGTAAGAAATATCAAATCATATTGTTTAGTATTATAAAAATTTATTTTGTGCTAACTCTGTTGTTTTACAGGATCCATTACTTGTAGAGGAAGCAATACCAAATCTTGTGATTGACAATATCAATGCAATGCTTACAACAACACCTTCCCATTTGGAGATTAAAAATGCAGTTTTTGATCTTAACAAAGAGGGGGCTCCTGGTCCTGATCGGTTTGGTGCTTTCTTCTACCAAACCTATTGGGACATTGTCTCCACTGATGTCACTAATGCAGTTCTAGAGTTATTTACAAAGAGTTGGCTACTTCCAAATTTCAATGCAAACACCCTGATCCTTATTCCAAAATCTCCAAATGCAGACACTAGATATCAGTATAGGCCAATTGTTATGGCTAACTTCAAGTTTAAGATTATATCCAAGATCATTGTTGATAGATTAGCCAAGATATTGACAGGTATTGTATCAGAAGAGCAAAGAGGCATTATTCAAGGCAAGAACATTAATAGTGGGTTTCACCATCATTAATTTTTTAATTTTTTTTGAAACTTTTGTATCTTTATCTCTCCAAATGGAAAAAAAAAATAGAGATGAACTTTAATGGAGAGGATCCTAATTTAACTAGGAGTAGGTTGGATAGAATCTTGATATCTGAAGACTGTTTAGATTTGTGGCAGACTTCAAGAGTATGGGAACTTCCAAGATATGTATCATATCATTTTATCTTGCTTCTTAGGTATAATTCAAAACATTTGGTATAATTCAGAATATTATGGGGCTAGAGGAAGACAACCAACAATAGCTCTTGGCTATCTGGTAATTAATAGTGGGTTTCACCATCATTAATTTTTTATTTTCAAACTTTTGTATCTTTATCTCTCCAAATGAAGAAAAAAAAATAGAGATGAACTTAAATAGAGAGGATACTAATTTAACCAGGAGTAAGTTGAATAGGATCTTGATATCTGAAGACTGTTTAGATTTGTGGCAGACTGCAAGAATATGGGAAAAATAGATCTATTTGATAAAGACTTGAAAACAACTAAGACCTATCTAGGCAAAATACCGTGAATTTCTGTCTCTTTTCACCTGCACTTCACGTAAGGGAAGTGAGTGAGCATGATGATCCTATGCATCGGTGCATATTTAAATTTTATTTGGCAATAGCCAAAGACATATATAACATTAAGCATTTTGATATGAACATCCAATTTTTTTTTATGAAGATAGACTCTTGCAATGTTTAGTAAAATAATAGTAGAATTTATAATAAAGAAAGGAAAATAGAGGCACTATTTTTAAAATTTACTAAAAATAGTAAGAGTAAACATTTACACTTTTTTGAAGTCTAATATTACCCATTTACACTAGTGTCTTACTTAGTGTGCACAAAATTCGTTGTCGACAAAGTTGGAGAAACGAGAAAGCCTATAAATAGTTGTGGAATTCATTGGTTCCATCGAAATTCATCATTCATAGATGGCGAGTTCTGTAGGGCATAATTGCTTCGACGAAGGCCTTAAAACGAAGGTGTATTATAGCTAATTGTGAGGTAATTCCTTGTGTGTTTATTTTGGAAGCTGCGGAGGAATGCAGCCATATCAGTGATATGGACTCCTAGGACAACAAGGAATAAGGTGGTCTTTGAAGGGAATGTTGCAAAAATTAATGTGTTGTATTTCGATTTTGATGGGTTTGGATGTACCCTTTATATACTCATGTTATTAAAATTTTCTTAGCAAAAAAAGAATGTACCCATACGTTATAAATTATTCCTTCTAATGTTGTGGTCGATATGATGCTGCTGACGATCAGAATCAACTCACAAGTTCACTAATATATTCACTAATTAAACAACAAGCAGAACTATTATATACGATTCTATGTTGTTTGTCTGTTTCAATTTGCATCAAATTAATTTTAAAAAATATGATATGCAATCGTTACAAAACCATAATCTTAATATAGATTTGGTTTTAGTTACACGATGAAATTTTTATTTGATAAATGCAAAACGTCTTTGAGTTTATAGGTGCTTAACGAAGTTAAATCTTAAGAAGTTTTTAAAAATTAAAGGTGGGAAGTTATTTTCAACTTATGTTAGAAAGCTTTGGTCTTTAAGAGACACATATCATAAGAACGTTTAAACTTGGAAGTTCATTAAAATTTATTAAGTATAAAGTGTTTAATCTATTTTAATTATATATACTTTTACTAAAGTCAGATCCGTTGACACCAAACAAACTAAACATAAATTATGATTAACATATGGTTAAGATCTTTTCAGAAAAATAATCACTTTCATATTTTTTTGCACTTTTTTTACATCGACATTGTTGAGGAGGGTTACTTTCATCTGCTAGGAAGATTTGATTTAATTAAGGGATCGATTTTCGTACAATAATTTTTCACGAGAACATCTCCTTGAAGTCTCACTAACATCAATAAATTTTTTCCCTGACAAATGAATCACACACTAATTCCATTCATCTTTCATGAAAATTCCAACAAAGTGCATCCACCACGACCACCACCACCAATTCAGATTATTTTGTATTTAATGTTATGGCGCGCTAACAGAATAAATTCAACAATTTATTGTAAAAATTATTATGATTTGTATATGGGACGTGAGTCCATGAGGGTCGGTCCAAACATTTTACGAGTCTTATGCATAGTATAAGAAAAGAGTTCATTAAATAATACATTATAATTTTTTTTTCTTATGATAAACGATGAATGACACAAACATTAGTTATGACGGTTGTCAAGATAATAGCCATTTTCAATCACTAATCTCATCGGTGCTTAATTTTCTTGAATAGTTGGCATATGAGAAATGGCTAAAATATTTGTCATTGGGAAAATTAAGATTCATTTTTCTAGTAAGCCTCTTTTCAACTAGAATATCCCTCGACATGTTATCAAAATTCTTCCAATTTCTTGGATCATATATATCAAAATGAGAAATTTCAATATTAGATACATTTGGCCCATCATCACCAAGATAGGAGGGGAAGGATTTGGTACCCTTGATGTATTTTGCCGATTTTATGTTAGTGTTTCTGCAAAAAATTTGTTTCTCAGTTTCTATTGTGTTGTGTTTAAGTTTGCTAAAGCTGTGAGTGGTTGTCCTCGTGAGCTTAACTCAATTGGTATGAACAATGCATAATATATGCAAGGTCCGGGGTTCGAACCCCAACCACCACAAAAAGAAAAAAAAACTGTGAGTGGCTATATATACCCCCCTTTTGATGAAAAAATGGTTTAGAGGCTGCTGGGTTGAAGCTTTGGTACTGCTAAGTTTTGGGCCCTTTTGGTGCATTCGTTATACACCCCGATATAATTGTTTTGACCCCCTACAGGCATGAGCCTTTTGGTAATGATTTGTGCTCTAGTTAAGAAGTTCTCTTAGGCTTTAGTGAGAGACAAAATTCATTGTTCAGACACTTCATACCTATTTTATTTTGTCATATGACTAGTTTCTAAATCAAGTAGAATACAAAAAAGTTGTCCAATTCCGTCTCATATTTTTTAACAAATCATGGATGGAACCCTGGTGATATACAAGTGCTTCAACCTTAATTAGTTTAAGAGGTGAATAAGTTTTGGTCCTTATAAAATTTTCAAATTTTAAGTTTTACTTTCTCTAAAATTGTTCATAAATTTTTGGCCCCTTAAAAAAATTTCATCACGACTCTTGATCTCTGCATTAAAGTAAACTTATGTGTAGCCTTTGAAATTTTGAATGTTTTTTAGTCATGTTTAGTACATTATGAAAATCTCTCTTGCAAAATTTTAAATTGTTTTGAAAAAGGATGGATTACATATGAATTTTTAAGTTTTTGAAAATTCTTATGTTGTTCACCAATTCTATATTTTGTAAGAGAGATTGTTATAATATTATAAACATTTTTATACAAATTCATTACAAAATATGATACATACTCATGGGTTGACTTAAAAATAAAGACCATAAGTGGTGAATTTTTTTTTTGAAGGACCAAAAATTAATAAAATTTTTCAAAGGCACCAAAACTTGAAAATTGAAAATTTTATAAGGACCAAAAACTTATTTAACCTTTAATTCAAGTATATTCACTACTTGTACATTGATTAAAAAAATATCAACCATCCAGTCAATTAGTTTTATCTTTTATCTTACTCTTCTGAAAGCTCATAATATATATATATATATCCATAATTTATGGAATTTATAAACAATTTATACACATGGTCCAATATCAACTATACAAATAATCAAAATAATGAGTAAATAATTCTTTTCTCCCTTCAAAGATAATGATATTACAACCTCTTCCTTTCATGTTTCAAAACATACACAACTCTTCCTTTAAAGATGCTAAATTATATATTTTGATCGGGATTTGTATTATTCCGTTAACTTTCTTTTAACAAGTTAAACAATTTTTTATTTTACTAAAGTGATTGTTTTTTTTATCGAATGCATCTATCGATTTTCTTGGCCATCAAAGGAGCAATAATCCATTGCTCTTGTTTTCCAAGTTTCAAAGTAGGTCTTCGTACAATCCACTCATCATTTCAAAGCTCCAACACAAACACAACAACAAAGTGCACCTTTTCAACATAACTTGTTAAAAATTAAGAGAATATATTAACATCAAACACGACGATGGTTGACAGGATGAACTCTCGACAATTTAAAGTGAAAGATGGAGGATACGACAGTGAAAAACAATTTGACAAAAAGGTCATTTTGGTATAATAAAAAATTGTTCAACAAGGTCAAACAAAAGTTAATGAAAAAAATATAAATTCATATCAACATATATAATTTAACAATTTAATGGGAGAATTGTGTACATTTTAAAACATAAGTGGAGTAAGTTGTAATATCAAAAAATCACTATATAAAAAAATCCACTTTAAAAGTAGAGGAGGGGATAATATACTCTTAAAAAATACATTATATAAAAATTTTATACACGTGCTATATGAACTTAGTAGGCATTATAAGCACAATCCATACCAACAAAAATAGCTTTGCATTAGATTAATCCTCACCATAAAACTTTATGTATTATATAAGATATAAAATAGAATACATACCTGGTAAGAGACCAAAATATGTTGGATCTTTCGCTCACACGCAACTTTGATTGTTAAATTTCATTGAGATTGTTTGTTGGTTCTCCCTCAATGAAGACGTGGATACTTCTAGTTTATTTAATTTGTCTTACTTGCCTATGCAAGCCTTGAGGGGTTTAATTTGTACTCCAAGGAAAATTGCAAAAAAATTGGTTGTGAGGAGATACAAGCAAGGAAATGGAGTTGGCTTGAGAAGTGAGAAAATTAAGAGCTTAGGACACAAATGGAAGTACTTTATTGACTTTTGTTATTTCGCAAGTGAAATGGGATCTTTATATAGAGAGCGTGGATCCCATTTTTAAATAACTATCCTCAAGATTGGAGAATCCAACTCAATGTTAACTAAAGTGTTTGATTTTGATTTCAGAATTTTCAAATCATATTTTGACTTTGGCCATTAAAGACAATCTTTTATGAAAATTGAGAACAGTGAACATGAACAAATTGTACTCAAGAAATTTAGTTGGGTTAATACCCATCATCCAATAATACAATGCTATATTTTTATATTCCCTAAGAATTCTTTATTGAGAATTTTAATTACTATGTTATGGAAATGGAAAAATAAAACAAAAAGATTTTCCCAATTTATCACTAGATTTTTTTTTTATTCAAAAGATTAGACAAAGTTTTGAATCGTGATTTCGTTTATAAGCACTTTAAACTCTAAAAGAAGAGGATTAATTTAAAGGAAGCGGGACACTAGTTAAGAAATTATAAAAAGAAATATTTTTTTGGAAATTGTGTATGTTACTTTTCGAAACTTGAAAAAGTGTTGTTTTTAATGTTAATTTTCTTTTTTCTTTCTATTTTTAGTTGTTTAACTAGTACCCCAGAGACATCGGTTAACATGACCTTAATTTAAACTATTAGAATACTTTTCTTTTCTTTCTGCTAAGTGCTCACACGTTTAAATTTATTCTCCTTTAGCTCTATTATCTTTTAGGATTGATTAAATAACTAGATAACAAGTTGCAACCAAGGAGGAAATAGAGCAAGACTTTGTAAGAATTAAGTCTCCCTCGTAAAAAAAATGAAGGCTCAGTCTGATATTTTACGTGCCATAAATTTATTTTCAAGCATGAGTCAGACCTTTTTTGAAAGCCTATTTTGACATGACATGTAAGTCTATTTAATGTATATTTCATATTAATGTTTTTAAATAAATAATAAATAATTTAACACATATTTATATAGACTAACAAGCTAGTAAAAAAGTCAATTAGATTAAATTTGATTTTGAGATTTAACATGATATTAATTAGAGAGTATGCATTTATATGACAACCTATTTCAATAATGTTTTATAATAAATCATTTAAATATGTAAAAAATTAATGTAAGCTAATATGCTCAAACTAATGAAAATGTGTTACATAAAAAAAGATGAAAACGTTCAACAGAGTACAAAATCTAATACAATAAAATTAGTTATAAAAAAATAATTCATATTTACTTAAATATGTCGGCATGGTCAGCCTATAATTTTTTCTTTTGATCATTTTAGCCAAATTGTTTTTTTGTTTTGGAAAATCCTGAATTAACTTGATATATTTTAAAAGAAGTTTGACCTTGATTTGACCGGAAGTAGGCTTGATCATATGTCTTTGCTTCTATATGATGCTTTTGCAATATAATTTTTGCTTAAAATAGCTTTCTATATTTTGTTTCTTTTATATTTCTACCAGAATAAACTGCTGATCAAGAGCATTAGGGTTTTTACGCAACTTTTTCTCATGGATAAATAAGAGTTCTCCATTTTCTAATTTTTTTGACTGGTCATTTTATAAATTGTTCAAAACATTTAAACATAGTTTTGCAACTTTTTTTTTGAGGAAAAACATAGTTTTGCAATTGTTTATGTATCTTTTTTAGGAATACTGTATTGAGTGCATAATTGCCGATGAAACTTAATTGAATGGTGATCGGCATGATCCCTATTTCTTCACATGCAATGCACCTTTTTAAAAAAGAAAACGAAAAAAGAGAAGCAATGCACCTTTTATTGAACTAAACAAGATAAATTATTAACAAATTATATACCTTTTTTTCTTGAGAGAAAATTATATACCTTTTTATAGTTTAATAAAACATAGGATTGTATTCTGTGTAAGTACAATTTAGTTGGTAGTTGTAAGAACGCTGATATGTAGAAGATTGAATTAAATAATTAATTTTTTTCCACTTTTTCACACTTAAGATATATACGAGTCTAACCATTACCATACTTATCAAAACAAAAGACACATGTTTATTTCAATACCCCAATTAGTGGTCAAAGATCATTCGTTGTCACAATCTTTCTAACTAAAAGACATCAAAATTTATTAAAAGAGATTAGCAGCAAAAGCAAGATTCATAGACCACAGCACCTGAAAGTGCAGTTTTAGTATTTAACTAAATAAACTTATCATGATCAGAAGTCAAACCTAAAAGCCCAGATAAATTTAATATGTTAAACTTCCCAAGAATTGAAATACCTATCTAATTTGGTGCTTTAGAAAGCTTTGTTCTATATGATGCTTTTTCACTTGGATGCTCACAAAAATACTTGAAAAAGGGTTCATGTAAAGTTTAAATTTTGATAGTGCCTTATCAAGATATGGTTCATAACGAACTTGACCGACAAGGCGTTTGTCCAACATAGGGTTAATTGGTTAAACAGATGGACACATAATAAGCTATGGTTGGCTATGTTAGCCCACTAATGAATTAAGAATTATATAGGAGCATCAAATTACATGTTACAACGCTATTATCGTTTTATTCAATATATATATTTTAAATCCGACAGCTGTATGTATGTATCGTAAGTTTATATCATATAAATTATTCATATAAAATTTTACATAAATTTAAGTCATTTGATATGTTATTGAGATTTATCAAGATTACCGGTCTTCAATAAAAACGCATAAGCCTTTAATCTTGATGAGTTTTAATAACATGTCAAATGATTTTTAAATGTGTAAATTTTTATATAAATGATATATGATATAATCTTACAATATAATGATCAAATTTAAAAAATATCTATAAAGTAAAACGATATTAAGCGGTGTTGCACCAATGTTACATTACATCAGTGTAGTTTTCCTCCTCATATATGAGATCTAACCATTTTTTAATGACCTTTATATATACTAGCGGAAAGAGGAGCACTCATGTATTTGTCTTTCCGCTCTTTTTATTATGATAACACGTGTAGATTATCAACGATATTTTATAGAAATTTTGCGTGTAAATTACAAACAATATTTTATATAATTTTTTTTTATATCTATACTATATGTAAAGAAAATAACCCCTTTTAACTTTTTTGGGCTGGATTTTCTCTTTCCAAAAATGCACTCAATTTTCAATACAAATAATACATGTAACAAATAGATAAGAATAAATTTACATATTAAAAAAAATGTAACAAACACGATATTAATATATATATACATATATATATGTCTGGTTTTTTTCGTTTATCATTTAAAAAGTGTAACAAACTAGATGAGTATATTTATACTTACTTTTTCATTATCTTAATTATACCTTTAAATAACTTTTTCTATAATAAAGATTGTTGTTGGTGTCATTAAAAAAAATTAGATTATATTTGTTTGCTATTTTGTTCATGTCATTGAAATAAATAATCAAGGTTAGTTTGATTTGTTATAACTTGAAAGGAATAAACATTTATATTTTTAGTTTTAATCAAAATAAAAATTTCATAAAAAAATCACCGTCCATAATTTTCAAACCCTAATGCAGTAAAAAGAACAGAAAGACGGACACGTGAGTGTTTGTCATTTTGCTAGTAGATTATAATTATAAGTATAGATATATTTGTGACTTTTACGTGTAACAAACTCAACAACCATATTTATCTTTTTCAACGACAACAATTCCTTGAGGGATTTTCAATGACAACAATAATATAACAAATATAACAAAAAAATCTTATCTTTTTGATAACACCAACAATATAACATTATTATAGAATAACAAAAAATTTAACTCAAAATCTTCCAAAATCCCTCTATCAAAGGATCCAATGTTTCGGAGCTTAAATGTTCTTTTTTGTCGATGGCAGATTGGTGTGATGGGGAAAGGTTAATCATGGAAGAAGAAGATCTCACAATCATTTTATTCTTATGATCGAGTGTGATGTATTCTTAATGTTTCTTTTGTTGATATTTTTTAAACCACAAGATCAAATAAATTTAATGGTTGAAATTTGGTGTAAGTCTTTTCACTTACACCTGGTGTCAACGGATCCTAACTTTTTTATAAATACACATATTTTTTTCTATCGTAATTTATTTTTAATTTCTTTCATGCCAAACTACTAAATAATCTATTCTTTGTCAAAAAAAATCTCTTATTTTCATTTTTTTTATTTCTTCTATATTTTCATCAGCAACCAAACAAAATGTAAAGATGACATAGACTAACTTCATAGAGTAAAAGTTACTTTTAGTAGGGTCTTTTGAATTTTCTCAAGAATAATGAATTTACTTTTTATAGGGTAGCATTCTCCTTTATTTTATACTCACTCGTTATTTTTTAAGTATCGTTTTATAATTTACACTCAAATTAAAGAAATAAATTTTTGTAATTTTTTCTTCCTATTATACTCTTATTTTAATTTATCAATAACTTTTTAATATTTTTTGCACATATTTTCTCTTTCTAATAAATTTCAACTATTTATGAAACTTCAAATATAAGAAACAAAATTTTGTTTCATAGAAATTTAAATTTACACTTAAGAAAAAACAATTTCTTTAAAAAAAAAAACTTGAATTTCATAAATGTATAATATTAAGGGTCTTGGTAACGAGTGCCCCCTAGATACTCTTTAAGTATTCTAAAATAAGGAATTATTCTTTATAAAAGTCAAATATTTCGATTTCCAAGACAATGATTACATGTTTTTTTAAAAATATTTTTACTATTTATGGGTCTTAAAGAGTGTCCGAGGGGCATCGTTAACATTTTCTTAATATTAATTAATATTATTAAAAACGAATAAGTACAAATAAACAAAAGGAAATGTTAATTTGTGTCTTGCAGCATAAGTTAAGAAACTAAATATAGAAAACTTTTCTTTGAACTTGTGCATTCAATAACTTAAAAGTTTGGAAAGTTATGTTTTTCTTCTCTTTAACTTTACTTGTGCCCTTAAGTTAACATCATCCATAAAAAAAATGCACTTTAATTTGACACGTGAGAGTTGTGACTCTTGTGTTGTGTTGCAGAGATGTTCGCGGCGGTTGCTCTTTATCCTTCATTCCGACCAACTTCCGTTCGCTGCTCCAGCGACCGACAGGCGCTTTTCAACCGCATTGCTCCTGTCTATGATAACGTGAGCCTTTCTTCTTCTCTCTTTCTCTCTCTAGGCTTTTTTTTTCTCTTTCACACGCTTCATTGTATCTTTGTTGCAGCTGAATGATTTGCTGAGCTTGGGTCAGCACCGAATTTGGAAGCGAATGGCTGTTTCTTGGACTGGGTACGTATTTTGCTTCTTCACTTAATCATTTCCTTCTATTCTAATGGAATTAATTAATTTTAATTTGATTGTTTTGTGTTTGAATAATTTGGTAACAGAGCAAAAAAGGGTGACCGTGTATTGGATGTCTGCTGTGGAAGTGGTGATTTATCCTTTCTCTTGTCTAACAAAGTTGCCTCCAATGGCAAGGCAAGCTCTTCTTCCCTCTCTGTTTTTTTATTTTATTTTTGCATTATGTTGAAAAATATTTTGGCAAATTATTTTTGCTATATTATGTTGGAATTGAGATTAAAATAGTTAGAGAGACATAGTGAGGTAAAAATATAATTAATGTGTTGTGAAGGGCGGAATAAAATCAGGTCTATTGAAAATTCCACCTTCATTGCGGTCCGCCCCTAGCTGCCTAATTCCGGTGTTTGGGTTGCCTTCATTGCAGCCTCCATCACGCTCGGTGTATTGGGTGTGAAGGATTGAATTTAGTCCCACATTCCCTAGAGATATGACCTATGCAGTGTTTATAAAGCTTAATCAGCCATCACCTTACAAGTTGGTTTCCGGTCTCGTTAGGTTGAGTTAGAACCAACCCACATTCTCTAACGGTATCGGTTCCCAATCTATAGCTGCCTAATTGCAGCTTTTGAGTTGTCTTCATTGCAGTCTCCAACACCTTCATTGCTTTGGGTATGAAAGGGTGAGTTTAGTTCCACATTGCCCATAGAGATATGGGCCTATTTAGTGATTATAAGCTGGCAATGCATTTTATTGTTAATTATTTTAATGATTCCGCATTTAAACAATTAACAATTAACCGATTATTCAAGATGCATTAACATGGTATCGAACAAGACAACAAATCCTTTCTGGACATTGTTTATGGACATTTTGTTTGCATAAGAACTACTCTATTTTTTGCAATGACATCACCGTTTTGTTAATCTTTTGGGATGTAGGTGATTGGTCTTGATTTCTCAAAGGAGCAACTGATGGTCGCCTCATCACGATCGCTTTCAAAGAATTGCTTCAATAATATTGAGTGAGCATGGGTAACTTTTGCAGTATCCTGAAATTAGACAACAACCTGAAAGTATTTTTTAGAGAGAAAATTGCTATGTACACATATAATCATTCATTTCTTTTCCATGTTCTCTGTTATAAAGATAAAACAGTAATTATAATGAAGGTACTCTTGTGATAAAGCTGTACATTAGCATCATTGGTGATAAAAGAAAGATCTTGATCATTTTCTACATCCTAGGTGGTTTGAAGGTGATGCTCTTGACTTGCCGTTTTCTGATGCTTGGTTTGATGCAATCACTATGGGCTATGGTCTTCGAAATGTTGTTGATAAGCGTAAAGCCATGCAGGAAATTTTACGTGTGCTGAAGCCCGGTAGCTGTTGTATCTCAACTCAATAACATATTGATTGGTGTTTATATAAAATTTGACACATGCTACTTTTTACTTTCCAGGTTCTACAGCATCTATCCTTGACTTTAATAAAAGCAATGAGCTACTAACTTCTTCATTTACGGTATACCCTTGCAATATATATGTTTTGCGTTGCTTAAGTTTAGGGGAAAATCTATTTTCGACATGTGTATATGAATATTAAATCACAATAATAATTTCAATTAACTTGCTTTCGTCTTTTTGATTCTTTGGTGTGAGCGGACGGTCTAACCCCATTTCTCGTTTTAGGAGTGGATGATTGACAATATTGTTGTCCCTGTAGCCTCTGTTTATGGCCTTTCAGATGACTACAAATATCTCAAAAGTTCAATAAGAGAATTTTTAACAGGTTTGTTTTCAGTTGAACTGAAGGCATTTTTCCAATCAAGCTTTTAATGGTACATGCTGATTCTGTTTTTAACACATTTTTTTATTGTAGGAGGAAAATACTAAGTGGTCATGTTTATCAATGTTAGAACTTTGTCATGTTGATCACCTAACTTAATAATACTCCTGTGATGCAGGGAAGGAATTGGAGAAACTTGCTTTAGAAGTAGGATTTTCTACTGCGCGACATTATGAGATTGGTGGAGGCCTCATGGGGTGCTTGGTAGCTAAACATTAGATGACATTTAGTCATCATCTTTGTGTACCAATAAACTCCCACCTCCCCTATTTTTTCTGGTGTGTAATGTGTTCAGGCTGTAAAATATAACTGCTGTTAATTCAAATGCATTATTAACAAACGAACCGCGGCTCTTTTATTTCCTAACATCCTGCTGTTAATTAATTCTATGGGCAGAGTTTCAATGAAATGTTCCAGTCATGTTCTCATGACTTTATATTTCTCAAATAATGGTGCTGTCATGATTGTTCAAAATTCCAAAAGTTATGAGCTGCTACATATCAGATTAATGTAAATTATGCAGTAAATGTTAATCATGGAGCTATACAGTTTACATTGTTTGCTTCCCATGATTGAATTGGAAATTTTGCTTTAAAAATTAACATATTCTTTTGTCTGAGTAAACATTTGAAACAGAAACTGATCAAATGAAATGGTAGCAACCTTCAGTGTCATAGTTCCGAGCCAAGCCAATTTACTTGTGGCACGGCAGACTTGATGCCTGCACTGATTTTATTTTCTCTGAATTTCCATGGTCACCTGGGATAGAAAGAGCTATTTGACATAGTAGCAACTGAATCAACTGTTTTGAGGAGGTAAAATGGGTCGTCACTTGTGTCATGGAGTTCCATGGTACTCTCATCTAAGAAATGTGGATTAGAGGGAGCAACAAGATGCTCCTCATTCTTGGTTAGCATTTGTAACGCCTTTGACATAGTTGGCCGCAATGAAGCAACCTCTTGGATGCATAGAAGTCCTATGTGAATCACTCTTAAAATCTCATTCTTAACATTGCTATTGCGGTCATTGTGCAACTCTATATTTGGATCGAACAACTGTTCGGCAGCCCCCGACTGAAAATGCTTCCATGTCTGATGTTGCAAGAATTTATGTTAGATAAAAGATAGAAAAAGAGTTCCTTAGTTGAACGACAATCAGAACAAAACAACAGAGGAATCTGCAACTGACCACTATAACTAAACTGTGAATATTCTGATGCTTTGCTCCTGTTATTCTGTCTTCCAGTAACTATCTCTAGCAGCAATACTCCGAAACTATATACGTCTTCCGTTTCTGTTAACTGACCATGAGCTAGATACTCTGGAGCCATATACCCCCTGCAGATCCAGGAATATAGAGTACTTTACTATTTCAGATATAATTCACTATTTCTTTTTTTTGCGATAGCAGTTTGTTTTTTGCCTCTTATTTTGATTGTTCAAAACTGTTGCTGTTTACCAAAATGTGTGTTAGTTGAACAACTAAAATTTGACAATTTTTGAGACAACAATCTAAGTGGTTAACGCAATCAAACTAGGTTGTTAATGATATTCACAACATGGTTAATGAGTATACGAGGTGTCAAAACTCATTAACCAAAAATTTGGACGTGATTAATTACAATTTTTAAGTGTTCAATACCACGTCCAAATTCGTGGTTAATGAGTTTCAACACCTGATATAGTTATTAACTTTCCACTGAACATAATTAACCACTTAAAAAGTTGTCACGAAATTTGTCCAAGTTTAGTTGTACAAAAAACATTTCTGTGTACCAAAACGCACATTATGTGTTAAGATGCTTACAAAGTTCCTGCAATAGCTGTGCTTATGTGGCTCTTGTCTTCTTGAAAGGACCTGGCCAAACCAAAATCTGCAACTTTAGCTCGAAGCTTTGAATCCAATAGGATGTTGCTGGCTTTTATATCTCTATGAATTATTCTGATTTTGGAGTTATCCTGCAGGTAAACTAATCCTTCAGCTGTCCCAATAATAATTTCATATCTTTTTTCCCAGTTTAGTTCTCTGCCCTTGTTTTTATCTGTCATTAAGCATAAGAAACGTTATATTTAGTTCATATTATGTTAAACTAATAATCACTTAATGGTCAAAGTGAGGTTTTATTATAGGCAATAGCTTAAACAAGCATGAGTTAGTTGTCTATGTGACTGCATGAGTTCAGAAATTACCAAAAATGAAGCGATCAAGACTTCTGTTAGGCATAAATTCATATACAAGAAGGCTTTCAGGTCCTGAACAACTGCATCCTAATAGTCTAACTAGATTCTTATGTTCGACACCGCTAATTATGTCGACTTCGTTGTAGAAATCTGCTGCTCTATGTCTGTTGTTGAAATATAACCTCTTGATAGCAATCTCTCTTCCATCAGGTAGAACTCCCTGCAGTAATCAAACTGTTAATCTGCTTGATATGTAAAACTTGTGGTTATTTATAGGTCTTAAGATAAGAGAAATACTATATAAACCATTCCGAATCCTCCATGCCCTAGTTTGCTATTGTCATTAAAAGATCCAGTAGCTTTTTCCAATGTAGAGTACTAGAAGTTCAAGCTTTTTTGCTCTAGACTCTTTGCTAACTTTTCTGCATCATTTGATCCTGGCAACCAGAATGACCATTTGGATCAGTAAAGTTTTTTAATGTAGTTGTGTTATAACTGCTACTGATTCCACAATTTGTTTGCAAGATAAGTTGTAGCACTTTGAAAGAAAAAAAGAAAAAATAATTTATTACTATATGATGATATAAATGGTGTGATATTCTAGGTTTGCTATTATTATCAACAAATAGAGAAAAGCTATTAAATCTAATACCTCTTCTTTTCTTTTGAATGTATCTCTGTTTCCAGATATAAGCTCCAAAAGTTACGGCAACCATCACAACGATCACAGAACTAACTACTGCAACGACTATCACTACTACATTACCTGTACAAGTCAACAAATTTGATTCATACTCAAGATTTACCACTACTAGGTTTGTTAATTTTTCTCAATGCATGAAGCTACATCCTAGCATAACTTTTTGTCCACTAAAAAGTGCCGAGAACT
>Ga0315913_1004963_pt1 | contig 16125 bp, 2 predicted proteins | sample MpolsnodulesMG_FD_207736 | JGI IMG/M metagenome (GOLD analysis project Ga0315913, IMG submission 207736) | Medicago polymorpha root nodule microbial communities from Los Angeles, California, United States - small nodules | ecosystem: Host-associated > Plants > Roots > Nodule | place: USA... | reverse complement strand
TCTTACGATTCAACTATGTAAAAGTACACCTCCTTTTACATTTCTCATATGACTCAATATGATTTATGATGCATGGACATACAAGCAAAGACCCAATAATGCAAAACTTTCAACATATACATCCATCAACAACAATGTAAAAGTACACCTCCATTTACATTGATCAACTCCAAGAACAATTGCATTATCAAGTATTTACGTCCACACAATCAACAATTCACAATTCAAATAAGAGCCCTTGCCATAGTATCAACAAACATCAACATCAATTGTCATATATACATTAATCAACATTAACTACATAATATGGCTCAACAACTTCATACACTTTCTCACAATTCAAGTAAAGGAGAAAATACGACACTTTATGATAACATCATATTCAATACCTAACAATCATCCACATATCTTCATTTAATCATATAAGGTCATCACAAAGATTTATAAGGTAATCGACTTTAAGGAACCATTTTCAACAAAGTCCGTATCAAGTAGCAAAACGGCCAACATTGATACTTTTCAAAGCAAATTAACTTGTTCAAGTCTGAAAACCTGCAACTCGGTCTTAATTAATCATGTAAGTATGAGCATAGGCCACTTACGAACTATCAAGAATTAGTTCAAAAATTAGCCTAAGTTCGTATAAGAAAATCCCAAGTCCACATTTTCCACAATCCCACCCGAAAATCAAGTTTAGCATAATTAAGACATTATACCATCCTTACATGCCTTATCTAAGTCTATATGAACTGTAGACCAAGCTTGTAACCCTTTCAGTTCACAAAAGTTCATTTTCCGACAAAATCCGAAAAACCGAAACGACACATTTACAAGTTTCAAACCATTTGGAAAATCTAAGTTTCAACCAAGCCAATTGTGTCCCAGTAGAAAAGTGAGTAAAAACAGCAAAAGAACACTTCAAAACGATCGCATTAGACCCCTACACGACTGCCCCCAAGCAACCGGACACGGAACAATGTTCCCGTTGTCCTGTCCTAGGCGCCTGGCGCTAGGGTGCAGCGCCTAGCGCTAGCTCTCTAACTATGGGCGCCTAGCGCCCTGCCCCAGGCGCCGACCTTCTGGAAGTGGGCGCCTAGCGCCCTACCTCAGGCGCAACGCCCCGACAACGCGCGTTTTCGCGTGCTTCGGCCACGGGTCTTCGCCATTTTCGCCCAAAATCGAAGGGTTAAGTCCCCCATTCGTCAAAAATGATCCAAGGCATGACCCAGAGCTCTAACACATCGAATACACTCGTTTCGTGACATTTGAATAAGTTATGAAATTGTTTAAAAGCTATTTTCTCAAAACACAAGTTTTCAACAACAACCAAATTCAATTCTTCTCAACAACTCAATCCAACTACAACAACTTCAATCATAACTCATACCCAAACCAAGATATGAGATTATCAACAACAATCAACAACAACCACAACGTATAATCATGTATTCAATCACAATTCAACAACATCATGTTATAATTCCTCAATTGAGCATAATTCATCAATTATCCATATATATATATATATATATATACACATCATGAATATGCAAATTTATCATCAACCATTCAATTATTAACAAATTAACATACCCAAACATCTCACTAACACTAGAGCACGAATTTCAACAAGTAGGTTCATGATAATCACTTATTCAATTAAGCACTCATGCATATAGAGCTGTCAAAATGGGTCGGGCCTGCCGGGCCGGGCCGTAAAAGCCCGAAAAATGCCGGGTTTGGACATAAAAATTTAGGCCCGTTTAAAACCGGGCCTTTTTAGCCCGAGCCCATTGAGGCCCGAGCCCGTCGCGGGCTAGCCCGACCGGGCTGCGGGTAGCCCGTTTATTTTATAATTATTTTTTAATATATGATATTATACAGTAATCCTGAATTCTGTTTTGTTATGTGTATGGTATAGAATAAATTATATACTAGAAACTAAACTATTTCTCATGTAAGGTGACGAGGATCCTGTTATTTGATATTATTTTCTTGGACGTAATAGACTAATAGTATAATACTGTTATATGATTCTTTCAGCCTACTATTAACTAATTTTATTCTCACCAACATATAAATTTTTGGAGCTTCCAATTAATCAATTTAGCATGTATTGAGGATCTTATTGGTTAGCATTGGATTCTCTTTTACAATACCCACATAGGGGTATGCAAGCGGATTCTCATCAATTTATGTATGTTGTGCAACTACCGATATTGTTTTCTGGTTTTTTCAGTTAATGTTGCTGTAATTTCGTTCTTTTGAAGCTGTAACTTTATGTAATTTGTTGACAATGTCTAATTTAATATGTAATATTTGGCACATGATAAATTAACATTGGTAATTTGGGAAGTTTAGCATTGATTGGTATTTTTTAGTGTAATTTTTTAATTAAAAGTTTTAAGTAACCGGGCTAGCCCGAAAGCCCGTAGCCCGCAAAGGGTCGGGCTTGGACAAATATTTTTGAGCCCGTTTATCTTCCGGGCCTTTTTGGCTCGGCCCGCCAAAACCCGAGCCCGTCATGGGCCCGCCCGACGCAGGCCGGGTAGCCCGTTTTGACAGCTTTAGTTTCCATTAGGAATAAGTGGATTACTTTGAATATTTTACTTTATTTTATCATGGATCCGTACAAATGTACTCTACGGTCTCCATCATAGTTCAAATTTTTTTATGCAGGTTTGGATGCATGTAAAATCGTGTTTAAGGCATGTTGTAGGCCTTTAATTGAGTAAGATTGGATGGATGTTTCTTCAAGGAATATTTTCGTGGACAACTTTATCATGTGAGACAAGATGGAAACAACCATATATATGTAATAACATATGCAACAAAGATAATTTAAAATAGTTTTTAACACTTTTGCATGAAAATTACCCTAGATACTAAGTTCAACATTGATTAAATTTCATTTCAAAAATGCAAAAGGTAATAAATAACGGTTAAACAATTTTTTTTAGTTTTTAGCATTTATTTGACAATATTAAGGATCAGTTTGATAATTATGATAAATAATCCAAAGATCAATTTGATAATGTGTGACATAATTCAGAAACCATCTTGATTTTTAATGAATAATTTAAAGATCAGTTTGATACTAGAATAATTTATAATGACTGTCATTTTTTTAAAAAAATCAAAAAAAAAATCAAAATTTTCTATCAAATTCATTTCTGCACACGTGGAAGCTAATTTGAAATTTCATGTTAGCACATGACATGCCAGCACGGTTAACGACAAGATGTGACATAGAGACTAAATTGCTTGAACGTTATAAAATTCAGTGACGTTTCAGCTATTCTGATTAATCTGGAGATGAAATTCGTCGATTTATGCAAATTCAAAGATAGAAAAAAAAAAAACCTATTTATTCTTTAAACATTATAATTTTCTGATACTTGATCTAACAATTTCAAACTGATGGGTGCCTCAATACGTGATTGGTTGCATCGCTAAACATAAACCAAATAATACTAAATTCTAAATTAAGAACTTAACCGGCTCTAATCTTCTAGTGAGAGAAACTCTAACTTTTTTCTAAGCTTTTTTTCTCTTTCATTCATCGAGGAGGGTTGTTTTAGGTCATTTTTTGACCTAGAATCACCCCTCTACATCTTTTTTTTTTGTTCTTTCGATCTAAATAAGTGATTTCTACATAAATCCAGTGTTTTCTTTTGTGTTTTTTTGTGATTTCGTCGTCTGAGTGCGATGTTGTGTTGTTCGTCGTCTTGTGCAGAGTTGTTTGATTTCATGTCTTTTACGATGTTTGTTTGGTTGAGATTGAAAGATCAGCTTCAGTCAATCACAGATTCAATCAATGATTTGGACGTCAACGTTATAAATTCGGAAGCATGGGTATTCTGGTGATTTAGTTTTTATCATTTATTTGTAGGCATTTTGCCGTTGGATTCTATTAACTTTGGTGTTGTGAGTTTGTTCGCAGATTCACCCTTCACGTTTTTAGCGATCTTGATTCTGATGTATTCTATTAATTTGGATGAATGAATATCGTTTTGTTTTTGTAAAAAAAAAAACTAAATTCTAAATTAAAAAAAACGAGAATGCTAACCATTGCTTTTGGGGCATTGGATAAGGGATTAAAATAGAAATATAGTATTGGAAAATGGTGAAAAGTGATAAATTTAACTTTTTAAAAGTCAAAATGTTGTTGAAACTAATACAAATAAGCTAATTTTGGCTTCCTTAACTAGCAAGACCCTTAAGAAAAAATGGTTTTGGCAACACAAGCTGCTTAAATTCTTCATTGACTTTAATCCAATGTGTAGGAATCCTATAATTACATGTGATGAAAAAGAGGCAATCACACAATGTTTTTGAAGATCATCATCATAATTCATCAGCAGAAAAAGTCTAACAAGCCAGAGAATATGTAGTAGCATTTCAAAGATGGGAGGACATGACATAAGGCGCTCACGCTTTACAGCCTAAAGTTGGTCACTCCTCTTTAGCTATGTTATCTAAGGACCTGAGCCAACTTGGCCAAATCTACTTTATACCAATGAAGATCATATAAAACAACTCAAAAGCAGTTATTTAAACTCTCAACTCGATTGGATTGACAAATTTTTTTATTGAAATCATATGGTGACACTATTTTTTTTGTTAAATATGTTTTTATCCTTATAAATATATCAATTTTTTGTTTTAATCCCTTCAATTTTTAGTTCTTATAAAATTTTCAATCACTACTTTTAATCCCTATTTTTAAGTTAATTTTTGTATTTTTTAATGAAATTGTGCAGAAATGTCAAACATATATATTCATATTAAATTCATGTTTAGTTAAAAAATTCTAATTTGTTTGGAGAGATTCTTATAATTTTATGAATTTTTTCAAAAAATATGAATTATACATATGAGTTTACTTTAAAAGAAGGACCAAAAGTAAAGATGAAAAAATTTGTAGGGACTAAAAGTTGAAGAAAATTTTTAGAGGGACTAAAACGAAAAATTGACATATTTATAAGGATCAAAAACATATTTAACCATTTTTTCGTAAAAAATGAGTATTTCTTAGAAGAAATTTAAAGCTCTGAATTTTAGAGAGACAAAAACAAAATATTATATCTTTTTCTTAAATAATTAATGATGAAAATTTAATTGTGGTGAGCTTCAATGTCTACTTTTTATGTTTGTCGCTTTTCAAAGGAAACCTTTTTTTTTTTTTTTAAAGAATTGAGAGGATCTAAACTTCTTGAAAATATTGTGTTTATTGTATCACGGAGATAAAAGATTTACCGAAGAGGTTATAAGTATTTATTCTTTTTGTTTTATAGAAAAAGAGGTTTGAAGTTTCTATCATGTGCAAATTTGCACATGATAGAAAAACTCATTTATAAATACGTATATTAGCATTGGTGTATGGTAGTTACTAGGTAGCTTCATCATTTCGCTTTAAAAAATAGGTGACAAGATTGTGTTAGAGCTATAAAAATGAGCTATAGAATGTTGCAATTGAGTGGCTAAGAGTGATTTTGTTATTCGGGTCTTTCTACCCGGTGCCTCTGAGACACGGGTTAAAGAATCCAAAAATTAAATTTCTATCTTGAAAATATAAACCGTCACTTTTTATCAAATAATTATTATATTACTTTTTAATAAAAACTTATTTATTTTAGTGTTTAAACAATGCTCTTGGGATATTGTTTAACATTCTTCTTGTTTTTTTTAGGTCTAAAAAGAAAAGCGGATTCACGGACTTACTTTGAATCATCTACCAATTGGTGACTTAGTCATTTTTTGAGAGAATTGCTAGAAACATTCTCTTTGTACGAGTGTCTAACACCTACTCTTTTATTGGGTGATAAAGAGTGTTAGAGATAATATTAAAAACAATGTCATGTTAACTTGTGTCCTTAGGACAAATGTTAAGGTTTCTATAAAACGCAAGTATTTATTAAGAAACATTAAATTTTAATCTTGTAAAAAATAAATTTGCACGATTTCCAAGACATAATTTTCATTTTTGATACCATACCACAAACGTGTCCTTAAAACATACGTTAACATTTCCCAAAAGTACATGGCTTAGATTGAAAGGGTTACTTTTTTTATGACCAAAAGAGTACCAACTTCAACATTCATATTGTAACACACATGTTAAATTTATCCAGACATTTTATTATGGGTGTTACATTTGGTATCAGAGCAGATCTCTTCCAGTACGGTGTGGTTCAGAGATGAACCAAGCAGAAGCTGGTGGGCATGTAACACCCAAGGGTGACGAGCGCGGGGAGTGGTCGCCGGTGCACAAGGCACGACAATGAGCGGCTCCTGACAGCTTCTAGATAGACCGAATCACGCCGAAATGAGAGGGATCCTGAGGCCATGCAGGTATGAGACTGCATGGTTTGAAGGAAGACGTATATGAATTTTTTTTTTGAAGGATTCAATGTATTCCTACATCTTAGGTCTCAGACTTAAAAATTAATATATCTGGTCATGTTGCTAAAAAAACAACAAAATAGTAGATCTTAAAAAAAACAAAAATAGTAGATAAAAACACAAAATATTAGTTTTTTTGAATAAACCAAATATTAATTTTTTAAACATAAATTGAGCCCTTTAACATTTAAGTTCCCATCACCAACACAAAAGTTTCGCTTATCAGAAGCCTCAAAATCCATCATTAATTAACTATAGCAACTGGAAGGAAAAATCTTGGGAAGAAGAAAACGAAACAAATAAATAAATAAACATGAAGCTTCTTGAATTGAAAAATTTATAGGCCCCTATGAAGCACGGACACGACACACCGACACCGCTAATAGTCTTAGAAAATTACATAATCCAGTTTAATGATATGTGACACAGTGTTGTGTCGGACACGTCTAATCCGAGAAGTGTCTGTGCTTAGGGGACCCTATTAAGCACGAACACCGGACACGATACTGACACCACTAACAGTTTGAGAAAATCACATAATTTAGTGTAATTATATGTGTCGGTATCGAGAAGTGTTTGTGCTTACGAAACAGAATCATCAAGTAATACTACATTACAGTACCAGAATCAAACTCAAAGTATATACACCAAGAACAATGGCGATATAAATATTTCTAAGCTTTTTTTTTTTCTGTACAAAGTATTTATAAGCTTCTAATATTGCCTGGTGTTGATTTGTTGTAGAAAAAGTCATTAAAATAAAAATTTGTTCAAGTTAAGATTCTTAAAGATTCAATTGAAAAATTCACAAGTCAAACATTGCATGCAAACTGATTTATGAGGTCTAAGTCTCTAACATTGCATGTTGTTGATTTGTTGTAGAAAAAGTCATTAAAATAAAAATTTGTTCAAGTTAAGATTCTTAAAGATTCAATTGAAAAATTCACAAGTCAAATATTACATGCAATCCATGGATAACAGATTTATGAGGTCTAAGTCTCTGACATTGCATGTTGCTGTATAATTTAACAAAGAAATTGAGCAAAATCAAATGAAGTTGATAGAGATACTTACAATACAATAAATAGTTGATGATTTATCTTCTTGTTACGGAGTATAGCCAGAGATTAGAATAGAGAATGAGATGGGAAATGAATAAGTTTGTTTGTAAAATATTGAAAATGTTGAGAGTTTGTTGGTGTTGCAGCGGGGTCCAAAAGAAAACTTATTCCAATTTCTCAAATGATTTTTTTTTTTTTTTGAAGGACCAAATTTGAGAATTTTTTAAGATGACATTTCACTTCAACCACATAATTAATTTATTCATCCAACTTATGTGGTTATTTTGTGTTAAGTTAATGCCTATTTCTACATAATTTATTCTACCTATTTCTACTTGAATTATTTCTAAATAAATTTATTCTACCAAACAATGCCTATTTTGACCATGTGTTTCTCGGTTAAATTAATCGAATTAATCCAACCATTGTAATTTGCTAAGTCAAAAACGCATTTCTCTCACATTAGTCATCTCTACTGTTGTTGGCCTATTAGCATGTGTACCAAAATATAAGGAATCCACTTCCCATGTTTTCAAATACTTCCTATACTTATGCTATGAGTGGCACATTAAAACAAATTTAGTTTTCTTTTCTTTACTTTTGCTGATTTGTTCAAAAGAAATGGTTATTATGTATGTCTCTATAAATTTCCCTATCACACACAGTTAAGAAGAGACCGAAAACATTTTCTACTCTCTATTGCACAAAACCACAAAAATACACACTAATCTCTCTCTAAAAGATCCTAGTGGTGCAATACGTTTCTTTATGCTAATAACTTAATTAAGCACCACCGTTATTTCAAATTTATTTAACTAGAGCGTTTAATGCCTTTCATTCTTCTATTTCAACCTTGCCATTTTAAATTCATCAATGACACCTCTGAACAAGAGACATTAAGAATCATGGGTTCATTTTCTTTGAATGCAAGCACGAGTCTAGAGCTATCAATTGAGCCCCAAATTACAAAGCCCCACCTTAAAAGTCCACACTAAACCTACTAAATGTTAGGCCCCCTTATTAATTTAGATTATTTTGACTGAGCCCACTAATTTTTTTTTTTTAGTGGGCTATGGTGATGGGGCTCCAGGCCCACTAAAATTTTAACTTCTCACATTTCTTTCTCAGACTCAGTCACTACTGACTCTCTTCTCACGTACCGCGTTCTCCCTTCTCACTTCTCCCCATCTCCTCCAATCGCCGCCGTCCCCGTCAGCCGTCGTCGCCGTTCGCCTCTGTCACTGTTTCTCTTCTGCTCTCTTCAGCTCGGTCAGTTTCTCTTCTCTTTCATCTGTGTATTTTAGGGTTATATGTCAATTTTAGGGTTTATCATTAATTCATGCTAAATTCGATTTGTTTCTTCTAATTAGGTCATTGGAAACAAATGGGATTCTTATCTTCAAGTTGATTACACTAAAAGGTTAGTACCCCAATTCCTTTATCTTTGTATTTCTATTTCAAGGGTTTTTCATTTTTTTTTTTCATTTGTTTGATTGTTTTCTTATGAGTGAAGGGTTGTGAACTTGATATGAATGAGTGAAGGGTTGTGAACTTGATATGAATGAGTCTGATCAGCAGTGGCTGTCAAATATTTGTAAGATATTGATAGCCTGTTGAAAATTTGCCTGTTTTTAGGAATGAGTGAGGGGTTATGAACTTGTGATATAAATGAGTCTGTAATCAGCAGTGGCTGTACCTGCCGATGTTTCTCTGTTTGAGATGGATTAGAAGTTGAAAACGATGGTTCATTGCTTTGTATTGTGTGTTATTTGATTGATACCTGCTTTTTATGATTGACAGGGAAGTCCTTAGGGTCCATGGAAAGGGTGAAATCATAGGTTCCATGGTGACCAGCCCGTTAAATTTGATGCGACTTGTTAGGAACACTAGGGCATTTGAATCTATAGTACTCTGCCTAGGTGAAATTTCGACACATTTTGAGTTTATTTTGCTGTTTGCAATCGTTTCTTACATGTATTCTGATAAATTGGTCCTTAAGGATTTTTATTTTTTTCTTTTTTACTTTTTTGGAGTGATATACATGTGGATCAATTTATCCTCCAAAAACTGCATTTAATACAAACAAATTTTTATTTTATTTTAAAAGGAGACATGGATAAGTGAAGGTATTTTGCTTCCACTTAGGCCAAACATTCTGAGTATATGTCTATTTTAGATAGTTCTGCTCCTTTCTAGTTTTCATCAGGAGGTTATCTTTGGTGTACTACAATGAACCATTGTTAACTTTGGAAATGATAAAGAAGCTATAAGAAATAAATCTCTTCCATGATAGCTTCATGAGAAGACTGTGTCTCTGTGCATTTACAACTGCAGGTACCAAAACATGTCTGGTGATATCTATGTTGCTCAAAAGTCAGTTTTCCCTAGAATGAGTCAATTTCAAGTTAAAAGATATGGAATGTCATTATATTTTTTCCAAATTGCTGTCAAATGGACCAAAAATTTTGCAATCACACTCTGAAAGTCGCTTCCCTCATGGGAGTTATCACCTCTCATTTTTTAAGGCCTTTCTCTGTCTGATAGATTCATTTTTTTCTATTTGTCAAACCACAAAGACGAGAAAGTTTATGCATTTGGTAAATACTGAGACTAAAATTCTAAAAATGCAGTTCTGTTAGAAATGAGTATTAGGGTGTGTTACCGTTTCCAAAATATGTGATAGATGAGTGTAAATACATGAGACTGGGTAACATCAGAATTTGGAATTTACAAGAGAGATTGCAGCTGATTCTAAATTGTTTTACTTTAAAAGATGTATACGGATGTTCTCTTTACAGAGAACAGTATATCATAATATAAAAGTTCATCAATTATGATTAAATGATAAGCATTAGAGTAGGCATCATGGGTACTAGTTTGTTGTCTATCATGCTGCAGAGTGGTGTTGCCTTGGATCCATCTTTTTTCGAGTTTTTCTTGTACAGCTTATATTTCTGTTTTCCAGCATTGGGTTATTCTTGGCTTGCTAAGCTGAATCTTGTTTGAATATTTGTGCACTCCTTGTGCCTTATATGGGTTGCAGTTATAAATTTTGATGCTTCAATTTTTTTGATGGATATAAGTTTTTATAGAGAAACCAGATACAAACCCATGCTTAGCACGGGTTGAATAACATATTTTATAAAAAAAAATTGTTTTAAACGAAACATATTACACAAACATTAGAAATGTGCGTCTTTTTAAAATATTTATCAAAGCATCAAAAGTGCATATACTACAATAAACATTCGAGAAAGTAGTCAGGTCTATCTATTTAGATACACCACTAATTATCTCAAATAGCTAAAATAGACCCGTGTATATACATTAGCGACATTGATGAGATCTAAAGACAATCGAATTTTACAGAGTAAAAAATCAGTCACCCCTTAAAAAATAATTGCTACAAAGACTTCTTTCCTTTTGAATAGTATTTGAAGATGCAGTACACAATTTTGTTTTATTCTGATCTTCAATTACAATGCTTAATTTTTGAGGGACTTTTGACTACTGAGCAGTATTAAAACTTTAACTTGCATAATTGTGCGCGATTATCAGGTATGGAATCTGGAACACACATATATAGTTGTGTTTGATCTCTTCCCCATCCATGTTATTTGTGTAGTAATTTCAAAATCAGAAGAGTTGAAAAAGATTGTTGATCTAGGAGTATGGATTGTGGACGTAGTACTCCAATATTCTTTTGTTTCAAACATCATAAATTGAGTTGTTTCCTTCTTATTTTTATTAACTCATTTATGGATGTGTAAGAATTATAATTCGAACCTTCATTTTAGTTATAACTTAATGATATAGTGGTGTCCTTCATTTCAAAAAGACAATAATGTAGGAGTATGGACACTCACATTTTTAGAATTTTTCTTCCCTAAAACTCAATGCAATATTTTTATGAAGTCTCAACTTAAAATACTTTCAGAAGGTATGCAAATGAGCAGAACAGTTGCATCTGTTTATGGTATTCAACATTTTATAAGCAAAGCTAGAAGATTCAGAAGACAAGACACTTATGTTAATAGAGAATAGAAAAAGATACATTCACATTGCAGGCAAGCAAAGTTATTCGCTAGTTGAGTTATGTAGGAGAGCCATCAAAAACAGCTTATACAAGGGAAGTGTCAATGCTCCTAATCCTACTTGAACGTCTAACCGGAGTAACTATCTCCTCTCCGTCGCGCCCCTGTAAAAACAATATGATGAAACACATTAGAAACAATTCAACATGTTAACAGTTAACAAAGATAAAATGATGATTCAATTAACAATCAACAATACCCACCTTTAAAATTTTCTCACACACTGTTAGGCTTCCATAGGATGGTGAACTCAAGGAGTAATAACTTCCCCACAAGTACCCCTATATCTGTTTGTTTTCTATATTTGGTCAAACCTATTGAACTCTTGCTGCAATTACTTAATCTATGCTATTCAACAATTCAAGCAATTACGCACCATGGATGAAATTGAAACTTATTGGACCAAATCCAAATATCATAAATTAGTAATAATGAATTGCTTTGTATCTATCTAGTACTAATAATCATTCTTTCTGGAATGAAATTATTATGGATAATAAATTTAAAGTGCTTTAAGTGGTTTGAGTGTTAGATTGGTTGCAACTATCCTAACAACATACACTTGCCCATGTGTCATATCTTGAGAAGAATCACATCACCTTCACTCATTGTCTTGATAAGCCAGTTAACCTTAGCAAATATTTACCTTTACTATATGTCCTACAATGTTCTCTTTATTCAAAATTTTCACTCATAGTAATTAGGAGAATATGATTGCAAAAACAACCAATCCAATCCTCTATCCATTTAGTTATTCAAATTGAAAAATGTGTGTCACCCTCCAATTCTCTATTCATGTGATTTTGCAGCAGTAAAATTTCACGAACAACTTTCTAAGGCACTAATCAGATTTTTCAATTGTTGTCTTTTGATTGGATGAGATTTGAACTTGCAATAACAAAATAGATCAATATTTGCCGAAAGCAATGATATAACAATTGATTTTATTCATCCATTAATTCCTTTGATTGAAACCCGTATAGATTAAAAAATCTTGGATGGAGGAATTGGATATGATAACTATTGAAAAAGGAAGCTAAGTTATCAAAAGTTGAGACGGAGAGTTAGTACCGAATTGGAAGGAAAAGCAGGAGAACCAGAGCTCAAGCAACATGTTATTGCCCTTCCGGCGAACTGCAACAATGTCCTGCAAATGAATACATTGCAAAAAAGCACAAAATAAGTTCACTTAATCACAAGTCTGATAAGTGTGAATGTTCGACTATCAAAGCTACATAATACAAGTTAAGTCATATTAATCCTTACAAGCTTTGAATTTATTATTTTTTTATGGTGTCCGGGGTTCGAACCCGAGACTTGACATATATTTATGCATTGTTCCTATCAACTGAGCTAAACTCATGAGGACAAAACTTCGAATTTATTATGAATGAACATAATAAATAAAAAAATGTTTAAAATATTTTCTGAAGGCTAAAAATGTTAAAAAATAAAAGATATTTTTTTTTTTGCAAATACTATATTTGCTAAATAACGTTTATTTTGTGTAACATGAATACAAATTTATATCATCATATAAATGACTTGCTAAATATTTAAATAGGAGAAACAATTTAAGGAGCCTGAAATAATAACATAAATTATATCAAAATAGTTGGTTTTTTCTATTTCAATTATCCTCTATAACAAATTTCGTTATAAGAATACCATATTTTTTGTGTCTTTCAAAAAGATAAGAATTTATATTATAAGATATTATATTTGTTACATTGTTGGTGTCATGGAAACAAATATGTTTAGTTTTTTTGAATAAGAAAAAGATATGCGTAGTTTGTTACAATATAAAGGTGCAATATATATATATATAAGTATAATTTTTTCAGCAATCTATACTTTTTTGAAGAAAAGACATCTACAACTTTACTTTTAATTAAAACCAAAATTTTATAAAAATAATCATACGCGCATTATGCAACGCCAAAAAATATTATACGCATTAGCGTAACAAAAAAACAGACACACATAAAGTATTACTCTAAACGCTAATGTGTGTGTGTATATATTTGCGAGGTTGAAGAAAGAAAATAAAAATATTTGGTATCATTAAATGACGGCGTGAATAAAAATATTTATGAGGTTGTGATGATTAAACGATATTGAAATTAAATATATAAGTGATAAAAAGATAATAAAATTCCTTTGAAAAAAAGGTAATAAAATTAAATGGAACCTCCTTAAAAAAAATTAAATGGAATGGTTCAAAAAAAAAATTAAATGGAAGAAAAAAACATATTGAAATATAATATTAAAAAATAAAAGAAAAAGGTTCCCAACGTGAATTGAAGAGAGATGTTTGTGAAATAAATTGTCGAGAAGTAGTTTTTTAAAGTAGCATTCAACAACTTTTGTCCAATGCTCATTCCATTCAATTTTATGCATTAAAAAAATTACCTTTTTTAGTAAGTACTTATATGATATTGTATTTGGCCTAATTTATCCTTAAAAATGCAGAGAAGTTGAAAAAAAATCTGGGTCAAACGGTATCTTAATCTCCCACAACGGCAGTGTAGAAACAACTGAATTTGGGAGAGAAAAAAATTGGAAAATAGTTAAAAGTTTTTAAAAATATAAAAATTGGAAAATAGTTAAAAAAAATCGGTGAGGTAGCACTCAACCTAGCATTAGCGTAACAAAAAAACAGACAGACGAACATAAAATATTACTCTAAACGTTAATGTGTGTGTATATTCGGGAGGTTGAAGAAAGGAAATAAAAATATTTGGTATCATTAAATGACAACGTGAATAAAAATATTTGTGAGGTTATGATGATTAAACGATATTGAAGTTAAATATATAAGTGATAAAAAGATAAAAAATTCCTTTGAAAAAATAAAAATAAACGGAAACTCCTTAAAAAATTAAAGGGAACAATTAAAAAATAAAATAAAATAAAGTTAAATGGAAGAAAAAAACATATTGAAATATAATATTAAAAAATAAAAGAAAAAGTTCCCGGCGTGAGTTGAAAAGAGGTGCTTGTGAAATAAATTGTCGAGAAGTAGTTTTTCAAAGCAACATTCAACAACTTTTGGCCAAAGCTCATTCCATTCAATTTTATGCATTCAAAAAAAGTACTTTTTTTCGTAAGTACTTAATTGATACTGTGTTTGGCCTAACTTTTCCTTAAAGATGTAGAGAAGTTGGAAAAAAAGTCGGGGTCAAACGATACCTTAATCTCCCACAACGGCAATGTAGAAGCAACTGAATTTGGGAGAAAAAATTGAAATATAGTTAAAAACATAAAAATTGAAAAATAGTTAAAAGTTATTAAAAATATAAAAATTAAAAAATAATTAAAAAAAAATTGGTGAGGGACAAAATGGGAAATATGGCAAAAAATTAGTGATGTGGCAACAAAGAGGTTGCATCAATAAAAAAATTACTAAAACGCCCCTCCTGAGGGCAATAGTGGAAAAACATAGGGCATCTATTTTAATAGTTTGTTAGTAGATATTAATAGTTAAATATTTAAGAGAGGAAAAAATGTTAGTTGTTGAGATTTAATTTTAGACTTCCTGCATATAACACATTTGGTGTCCTAATCCAGATTATGCATTTGATAGTTTTTGGTTTTACATATTTTTTGGGCAGCATATGGTCTGATAGTTGATTAACCTAAAAAAACACTACATAAGAGAGAGGGAAAAATGTGGGTGGAATGACTATGATCAAATGTATAGTATTTTTTTTGGTTACAACAAATGTATAGTATTTAGGCACACATACATTACAAGATTTTTTTTAATAATGAAAAATAAATTTTGATAATAAAATGATTTAGTATTTTAAAAAATGACACTTTTATGTGTGTGCGACCAAACACTATTTATTTGTATTTGTGACCATGGAAGAATGCCTCACAAACAGGAGACGATTCAAATCATGAAATTTTATACGTTAAAATCATGCGTTTATATAATAACTTCTACACACTTCCTTTTAAAACGATATACAATAATTTTATTTGATCAATCAACATAATTTTTAAAATTTCCTAATATAAAATACAAATCATAAGGTATCTGTGAAGGAAATTGGTTTTTAGTTATAATTTTTTTTTTATGTCAAGTGTTGTGTCATTTGATCGTGTATGATTTTAAAATGTAAAGATAAAAGAAGCTAAGTAAACGAGAAATAAAGATAAATACATATGGTGTCATATGCAATAACTTTTTTTTTTATCTTACAGTAAAGTAATTGTATTTTGATTTTTTTTTTACAAAAGAGTAATTGTATTTTGATGTTTAAAACAATTGAGTAGATATGAATTTAAAGAAAAATGGAAGCTCATTATAAAAACATCAATAGTTCAAGTAAAAGAATGAGGTCGTTTTCATTTACTCTTATCGAACTCTGAATTATTAGAGTCTCCTTTCTTCTGAGATCACAGGGTTAACAAAAAAAAATGTTTTTTTAATTATTGAGAGAAGAGACCTTTTTATTTATAAAGAAAAAATAAATATTTGCACGAAAATCAAAATAATAGAAAGATAAAGTAAAAAATAGAGTAGATTACACTCCCCTTCCCTCATAAATGCTTAA
>Ga0315913_1004961_pt1 | contig 16128 bp, 6 predicted proteins | sample MpolsnodulesMG_FD_207736 | JGI IMG/M metagenome (GOLD analysis project Ga0315913, IMG submission 207736) | Medicago polymorpha root nodule microbial communities from Los Angeles, California, United States - small nodules | ecosystem: Host-associated > Plants > Roots > Nodule | place: USA... | reverse complement strand
GTCTACGCCCTTTCCTTCTTCAAATCTCCCTCAGGTATCATCTCTTCATCGAAACTTTTTATTCGCTTTTTTGGAGGGATGTGAGGATAATAGGAAAATTTCTTGGATTGATCAAAATACTATTTGTTTGGAGAAGGAGGTTGGTGGTAAAGAGAATTAGGGAGTTTAATTTAGCTTTGTTGGGGAAATGGTGTTAGAGGTTGGTGACAGAGAGACATGATTTATGGTTTAATGTCTTGGGCGCTAGGTATGGGTTAGTGGAGGGCTGAATTCAGGCAGGGGGAAGGGAGGGGTCGACGTGGTGGAAGGAAATTGCAAATATGCGAGATGGTGTTGGTTCGGTGGTGGGTACTTGGTTTTCTAATAACATTTGTTTAAAGGTTGGAAATGGTGCATGTACTTTATTTTGGTTTGATAGGTGGGTCGGTGAGGTTCCCTTGCAGGTCCGTTTACGTCGGTTATCTGATTTGTCTGAAAATAAATTTTTAATCATTGCACAATGTTTCAGTTGGGATGGGATGAGGGAGGGGAGACGTGGAAGTGGAGAAGGAGATTGAAGGTCTAGGAGGAGGAGCACGTAGTGGAGTGCAGGTTATTGCTTATAACGGTTGCGTTGCAGGTGAATATTAATGATGTCTGGTCCTGGGTTCCTGATTCAGTCGTAGGTTATATGGTGTGTGGGGCATACCACTCTTTGTTGGCCGAGTTTGCACCCCATGCCCTCTACACCTTCAGCTGATGCACTAGTGTCTTGGGAATTATGTCCTGCTTATGGTTTCAGTCTTTGCTTGGCGGCTTTTCTGTGATAGATTGCCTACGAAGGACAATTTATATCGGAGAAGGATCATTCAGGAAGACGTGCAGTTGCGTGTCTTTGGTTGCGGGATGATTGAATCGGCGTATCACATATTCTTGCATTGTGATGTTTTTGATCAGGTTTGGCATGTGGTTCATCACTGGTTAGGTGTTTCCTTGGTAAACCCTTTAACCATCTCAGAACATTATCTTCAGTTCGGTTTTTCTTCAGGTATTGCTTAATCTCGGTGCTCATTTATGTATTTAATGTGGTTTGCAAGCACGTGGGTAATTTGGAAGGAAATGAATGTTAGAATGTTCCGTGCAAAAGAAAGCACTCCTTTTCAGCTTTTGGAAAACATCAAGCTACTTTCCTTCTCTTGATTTAAAGCTTATTTTGTTGCATTTTATTATAATTTTTATGACTGGTGCCAGAATCCCTTTTACTGTTTGGGTATTGGTTAACCGTTATGTTGTCAGTATCATGTCCGGTGAAACACTGATGTAATTATTGTCTATTTCTTCGGCACACCTTGTGCTGGAGGGATAACTTTGTGGTATTAATATATTCCATTTTGATTTCTTCAAAAAATGTGGTTAATTAAGTTGAGTAGATGATAAATACAATTCCCGGTCAGAATTATAATAAACTTCTCTCTATTTGACTTTTATTTATGCAATTCTTAATATAACTTAAAAAAATTTTAAAAAAAAGGGACAAAAATATATTTAACCTAAAAATAAATAAATAGATAAAAAAAATGTCAAATGTTTAAGTCTAAATTTTGGAGCAAATTCATTTTACTTTTAAACTTTCTTTTGCTTATATATAGAAGTTGAAATTAATAATTTTTTTCACACAAAAATTAAGAACTTGAAACTTAAAAGTGGACTAAGAGAGTTTTGAAATTTAAAATGTGATAAATGTTACACTGAATTCTGTAATATTATTGTTCATCGTTTCTCATTCTACATCTTGACTACGTGGGGTGTCTTATGAGTCATGTCTGGTCGTTCAACCAAAACACTTTCATCAGATGGCTCTGATTTTTTAGTTGGGAAGGTATGGCCTACTGCTCCAAGGTGATCAAAGAACAAACCAGTAGACTCTTTGCAACCTATCCATTATTCATTTAGATATTTATTTGAGTTTTGTATCTTCTATTTTAAATTTTTTTTTTCTCTCTTTAAACTGTTTTTATGATGTAACACTCGTGTTATTTTTCAGCTATTTTCAAACACATTTTTTTTCGACATTTATGATGTAACACTCGTGTTATTTTTCAGCTATTTTTAAACACATTTTTTTTCGACATGTCTGTTGAGAAATCAAATTGATATACTATTTCAATTAACTACTTGTCTCTGTACTTGATCATAAAAAACTAATGACCTTATAAATGATAAATGACATACGAAGAAAAGTTAAAGGACCGGTAAATATTTGTAACAAAAATAAATGAATTAGAAATATTACTTTTACAGTTCGTAAATATATAAGCATTTTTATATTTGATTTTTTTTATATGTAATGAAGTGGAAATATCACTATAAACTCACAGCGTTCAAAATGAATGATCCAAAATTACGAAATTCAAAATACTACGAAATATATACAATCTAACAACGTTGGTTTACCGACCGTTTGTGCTAAGCCTTATGGATTTTATATATCTTTTTTTATAAGACTTGTTTTAATTACATCATGCATTAACTCATTTTTTTTTTTTACAAAATTACACTTATTTCCTCCTAAGAAATTATGCTTATTTATTTTATGGATGTACATAATATAAACCTTAAAATATGTCTAAATGCGAACCATCGTAATTATGCAAAAAAGAATCCTAGTTGAGAGTTATTCGTTGAATCTTAGTTAACTTTCATGTTAGACAACAGTAATATACATTATTGATTGGATGAAAAAAGCACATCTACAAGACTACAACCACATGCTTAGTTTAGCCAAAAGGCTAAAGTTTCTACGCAAAACATTATTGTTCTACGACAACAATTCACTATAGGACAGCCAAATATAGGAGAAAAAATGCATGCAAATTAAATGGGGCCATTGCACAACATCCATATACTTTGATCATCACCATTTCTTCATGGAGTATTTATCATTCTTCTCTTTTAGTTGTTTTTTGGATTTCCCTAGATATATAAACACCTCTCTAGTTCGGAAGTTGGATTATGATGGACGGGTTATTAATTTATCTGGAATTATGCCAAAGAAAGTAGTAATTTATTTTTAAAACTCGATATCTGATTTAAAGAGCGATTAATTTGAGGGGTTTAATTCCACCATCTACCTGTTGAGACCCCGTTTCAAGTATGAGCTAAAAGTCTCTCGTTAATTAATGTATAATCAAGACGGATCATATACTTGATGAATTAATGTTAAAGTTGCGATGTTTAACTTTCTTGTGTGATTGCTCTTTGACTAAATATGATAATTTCTTGGGTTTTTTTTCACCAATCAACAATGATATTAGAGTTGATGGTTTGACCATCTCCTTTTGTTAGGATGTGATGTCCAAATTTTTAACTATATGTTTTTGTCTTTCTCTTTCATAAATTGGGGAAGGAATTGTTTTTTATTAATTCAAGCGTCTTTTTTTTTAATCGGCAAAATTTATTCTCGTCAAGATTGTACTAAAAGCAGAACAACACGCGGAAGAAAAAAAAAATGAACAAATACACCAGTGCCGTATATATGCAGAACACAACAAACAACAGGACCCATAACACTACAAGCGTCCTTATTAATTCAAGTGTCGTTAATAGTCTTTTTTACAATGATATTTATCAGAAATTGAACTTGTATCTTGAAGTTACAAAGCTAATTTTACTAATGAGTTAACACCTCAAGTGTAATATTTAGCTATGTTTGGTTTACACAGACATGAATGGTGCAATAATCCATGTGCTTTTTTTAAAATTAATCAATGTCACTAAGATAATCCATGTGCTATCTTATTAGTGTAGAGATTTACGTTTTCTTTTATTAATTAATTTGCAGGAGCTGGTCGCTCGATCTCAAAAACGGGCCGGGGAAGAAAAGCTAATTAACCATAATTTAACTAAGATGTACTAATAAACTTTGACTTGCAAATATTATTGTTTTTTGTACAACAAATAGTACTATTTTTAGTGCAAATCACGAGTCAAGGATGGAAACTCACCTCACCTTAATTAATCTAAGTCATACAAAATTTAGATAAAAATGCTTTATTGTGACTAGAAAATTTGTATGTCTGACCAAGACTTTTTTCAATATCTATTCTCTAAATTCATAGCACATATAGACAGACAATCTTCTTGTTCCGATGAGAATTGTTTCAAAAACAAACCTTTGGCAAATGTGAAACCTGCACGATATATTAGAGTATATAACTAGATGAACAAAAGCGCAAACAAAGGCACTAGAATCGGATGTGTTAATTTCTAGGAAGCGGTTGCTACACATTAAGCAAATAAAAAAAATATGACTTGTTGATTTATATCTACATTAACTTGACTCAAGCTTTTTTTTTTTTAGATGTGTACAAATTTGACTAGGTATTCTCACTTGTCGTTGAAGCGATTAATTAGTTGAGTTTAATTTACATATTCATACGTCTAATGATGTGTTATCACATCAATTAAGGTAATACTATAACAAGAAATCATGTGTATTTAGTCTAGTGTTATTTTCATCTATCAATAACTTTCCTTTTAAACAACATAAAATTTAAAGTTTTTTTTCTATTATTTTACAGAAAACTGAGACCAGTCCAATATATTTTCTAATATTAATTTAATTTTACAAGTTGCAAAACAATATCACTATCTAACGGGGCCAAGATTCGTAAAACAAACTAAAATCATATAAGCGAAGACAAGAAGGTATCATCATGAAAGAATAAGCATCCATATGGCAATTTGTGCCTTCCAACTATTACCCCGTTTATGTCTTGAAGGAGATATTTGACTAGCAAGTAGTGTACAAGTACATGCTTGAAATAGCATGCAAATGCATGTTCTTCTTCTCATATGTCACATCCCATCAATATCTTAAGATTCAACTTACAAAGCAGAAAAGGTTGAGAAATCAATTAAGATAGTAATTAGTGAAGGGAAACCAAACAACATATGGAATCAAGTATGAGAGTCGTTATATTAAATCAGACAATATGGATTTGGCCAACCATACAATAAGCTAATTTTATAATTAAAAATTAGTTTAACAACTACAACACTGGGATATCATCCGTTTGCTCACCTATTAAACTATATATTTGACGTACAAGAGTTTTTTTAGCTATACATTATTTACACTAATCAGGAGTTGGTTGTATTGTAGTGACCATAAAAGTCTCATTGTATTAATTATTTGATGTAATCATCTTTTTTATTCAATCAATACAAAATATTTTCAGTTTAATCATTTAATCTCTTCCAAGCCCTCTATCAAGATTCCTAACACATTCCTAAAAAAAATCAAGATTCCTAACACTATCTACAATCTCTATTTTGTTGAGAAATGAATCGATAGTTTCTCCCATTTGTGAAACTTAAAATAGGCATTAGTGAAAACGTAAAAAATGGACGGGAATAATATAAAGAAATCTTTCGGCGGGAAAAACCTTTTCAACGTGTGTAATGAAAAATGATAATTGAAATACTAGAACTTCATTCTTAAGGAATATTGCTACGATTTTCTTTCATAAATAAACATTATATGAAGCTCTCTAGTTTTCCCACTCTTTCTTTCTTGAGCAAGAATCTATTGTGCAAAGTTGTGTTTTTTGCATCTTGTTGTTGTGTTGCACTTGCCCAATATATTCTTTATAAGAAAAAAAGGCCTCCACCGTTGTACCTAAAGAAAAACGGTCCACGCCGATTAATAAGAAGTGGGCTTAAATATGACTAGTTTCTATCTCTTGAGAATACAACGTAAAAAAAATCCTTTGAGAAATTCTTTTCCCTCAAATACATCTGACGCTCCCTTGTGAAATTCGTAATAATGCACTTTGATTTTGGATTTTAAATTTTGAAGTGTCTTTCTCAATCATTTAGAAAAGAAAATTTTTTGCCACGTTCAATTTAGTTAGAGTTGAATCATTGCTAATTGTTGTTTCGGGATTTTTCCACGTTTGTATTCTAGAATCTAAACAGCCAAAAAATCATTTTTACACTTTCAAATTTTAGAACCCAAACTCTATCTATTTCGAACTCCTCTTGTGACGAAAATGTTTTTTGTTTTTTTTTTACACATTTAGATTCTAGAATTCAAACAACAAAAAAGTCATTTTTACTCATCCAGATTTTAAATCCAAAAACACCATTTAAATGTTTTGAACCCCCTTTTGTGACAAAATACAATTTTTTAATATTTTTATCCTTTACATAGTTCGGATTCTAAATTTCAAATATTGAGTCAAATTTTTTGAAGGAGGGTGGGAAGGGGGAATTTCACACATCTCTTAAGCAAGTAGAAGCCTATTTTTCAATAAACTTTTCATCTATCTATGATTTCACCATTTATCTATTAAACATTTGATTGGGTCATCTATTTTGCTTATCTATTTAACTTTCTTAAATCTCGAATATTAATACTTTGATCTATTACCCAATATTACATATCAAACTCCAAATACTATGTGTTTAAGTTGCTTTAAAATACGATTGATTATAAATGAGAATTGGACACATATTTTGGAAGAAAAGAGATTTTAAGGAGATACACTAATGACTTACGTTGTTCATTCTGGTGGGGACATAGAGACCATTGCCTATAAAGAAGGTTGTAAACAAATGATATTATGTGCAAAGTTTCCTAATAATGATATAAGGACTTTTGGTATAAAGAAGAATCAAGAGTGTGTCTATTTCAAGTTATCTTTGCAAATTTCAAGGAATAAAAGAATATAATTTATGCATTCATATGTTTGTTATGAATTTATTAAACTTTATTTTTAGGTATACACGATTCATGAGACAAAATAATTCATATGAATAACATACTTAGAAATATAAACATGAAAATTTGATTCTTAAGTATTTTTTATAACATTGTGTATGATACATAATTGACATTTCTAGAAAAATTGGATGGTATATATATATATTTATTTTTTTATAAAAAATATGTATATAATTTCATGAAAATTCTAGAAGTTACGGAAGTTATCCTATCCTTGGAGATTTTTTTTTCTCTCTCAATCTTGTAACAAACATAAGTATAGTCATTTCCATAGCTATGTATTCTTATGGATCGAGATTTGATGTTGTAGCAAATGCACGCAGTTTTCAATCTCAGTCGTTCATTTAAGATCGAACGGTCAAAATTGAAAACGGTAAAATGATTATGACCGTACAATTATGATCGGACAATATAGATGCTTTAAAGCACCCTGCTGTTACAAAAGAAAATTTGCTTCCGTAGGGATGCAATTCTTAGACATGAAACAAACACCTAAAAAGTGGGAAAAAGTTTAGATGAAGATGGAGATCATAAATTCATGTGTAGACTAGTACTAATCTCTGTCATACAAGCGTCATCAAATTTTATATTACATGCATTTAGGAATAAAACTCTTTAGATAATGAATGTTAGTTCAATTGATAACAAGTTGAGCTCATATTTAACAAATGCATAAGTTTAACTCTCATGCAATCCTATTTGTCTAAACTTATAAATAAAATATTTATTTATAAAATAAACAAAAGGGAAATATTTTATAAAATATTTTAAAGACTATTTCTAGTTACATCCCAGTAAATCTTTGTCGAGTAAATAGATAATTACCTTTGAAATTGTAAGTTTTGTTAATTACTCATCCATCATATTAACAAAACTTTAATTACCTCTTAAAATTACACAAGGTTAATCAATTTATCTTATCCGTGAAATTCTTCCGTTAGTGTGTGGGGTAATTAATCGAAACCCTGAAGACATTCAAGTCCAGACCGCGCATTCATCACCTCCATCTACTGTTTTGTTTCTTCAAGCGCACCTCTTTCAATTCGAGTAAGAAAGCTGTGTTTTTCTGGCTAGATTCGATTATGTTTGATTTTTCCTTTGGGTTCAATTATGTTCAATGTTTAATGAGTTCGGTATTATGAAAAAAAATTAGTTAATTTTGGGGGTGTGGGTAAAAAAATTATATTTTAAAATTGTACCCTAGTTTGAGCCTTGAGGGTTTATGGTCTCTATGAGCAAATATAACTGGCGGCGGTTAAGAAAGTGTTTGATTTCATCATCATTGTTTTTCAATTTTGAATCTCTCTGGTCACTCACTGCAATCTCTATCTATCATCTTATTATATTGAGAGAATAGTATTGAATTCAGGATCGAGAAAAATGTGTTCAAGTGAAAACAATAAGAAAAGAGTGACATGGGAAGGTTGTAGCGTCTTGCTTGATATCAACGATGGTGATCGTCTTGTTTTCGCTCGTCTTTCTCCTGCAGCGTCAGTTTCTTTTTCATCCTTAATTTAATATAATATAATATAATATATTTCTAATCAATTTATGAATGTGAATATTGAATTATAATAGTAACTAACTTCTCAGGAAATTGAAGATTGGAAATAAGAATTGCTCACTGCAGCCATTGATCGGTTGTCCATTCGGTACTGTTTTTCAACTTGACTCTTCTTCCGATGGCGCTCCTTTTCTATCTCCCTTTCAACCTAATGGTATGATACCTGATACAACACTTACACGAATGATTATTTGAGAAAATAGTATAGAATTGATTGTTTGTAATTAAATTGGTCGAAACATGCCTTTGAGGTGAAAGATTGTTATTACATACAGTCTGTTTGGATTGGTTTATTTGAGTTTATCTGCTAACATGAGTTTTGTGAGACTGTTTGGAAGAATTTATGAAAACAGCTTATGACATTGTTCGCAAGCTATTTTCAACTTATTTTCATAAGTTCTCCGAAATAGCTTATGAAAATTAGAATATAATTGTTTGTATGTAATTAAATTTGTTGAAATCTGTCTTCAATCTGAAGTATCGTTAATTACTGCATACAGTCCGTTTGGATTGACTTATTTATCCATCGACATTCAAGCTTATTTGAATTTTCAATGTTTAAGTGCTTATTTGAGCATAAATGTTACGTGCTTATTTGTTTTCAAATATAATATGAATAGGTTATATGTAAGCACTTATATAATGATCGTTTGTGCTGTAAACTGCAAATAAGTGGTTTATTCAAAGTTCAAACAGGGTCATAGTTATTTATTTGCTTGTTTTTTTGTTTAAATATTATTACTATTAAATTTACTTTTATTTGTTCAGTCTATAATATATGCTTTCTTTTTGCTTCATTTACACTAAATTCGTTTTTAACTGAAATACAACTGTTTTGCAGCATGTGTTTTGTTTTCAATTTGCCATTATGAGTTTTTAACAGTATTTTTTGTTTGTTGTAATAAATTGCGTCAAATTGGCGACTTCAACGAACTATCATAACCCCTTGGCAAAGCAACTAGTCCAATCCCAATAGCTTGTTTTTATAATAGCTTTGTTATACATGCATTTGAGAAATACAAGGGATGGAGGTTATCAGTGATTGATTACGGCTTCTTTGTGGTTTATCTTTGTACTTCACCTGCACTCTTTGCTTTTACTCTCACTCTAATCAGCACGGTACATCTCGATCTGCCATATAGGTAATATTAATAACACTGAAGACATAAAAGATGGTCAATTCCAAGCCAAGCCAAAAGACGGTCCACTCACCGGTGAGTTGAGGGACAACCGGTCGTTGATCGACAATAATACTGCCCAAAGCCTCACTGGTGAAGATATAGAAGACATGCGAAGGTGAGGACATCATATTTTGTTTGGATTTTCAATGTTAATGTTGTCTCTTGAGATTCAATGAAAAAGAATGATAAAGTTTCACGTGTTCTGGATTTGTGTACTTCGGTTCTATATGTTTTATATAGATGGGCCATATAAATAAACATATCTTTAGTACCATACTACCATTGTTGTCAATGTGAATTCTGCAATCCACATCTTGCTTTTCTGTGACAAACTGTCTAGTTGTTATTTCCTTGGTATGCTTGGGATTCAGTAGTGAAAAATTATGCTATTCTATATATGCAGGCAGGGTGCTAAGGGTGATGAAATAATTGAAGCTCTCATTGCCAATAGCGCAACATTTGATAAGAAAACTTCATTCTCACAGGTATATATCTAATTGTATAAAGAGATTATGTAGTTCATAATTTAGAGTGAAGATGTAATTTGGTTACTGATAAATGTTATTTGTGTTATTTTAATCCTCTTCTGTCTATACAAATGAGCTCCAGGACTTGCTAACAAGTCCACTCTTCCGGCATTTGGTGATAGTGAGCGAGTGTAAAACATTACTTATAAGGGCATTAGATGTGTGCATTTAATGTTTTACTTCAACTTCTTTACAAGGGCTCACGGACGATACCAAATAATCGAAGGGTGAACTCTTTAGCAAGGCGGCAACTCTGGGGATGACTTTGTGTAGGCAGAAACCCTCAGGGATCCAAATACAAGATGTAGCACAAGTTGTTTACTCTCTTTATCTAGCGAATGAACTGAAGCTCACTATATCTGTGCAGGAGAAATATAGACTTAAGAAACAGAAGAAATATGCACCAAAAGTACTTATAAGACGTCCTGTTGCTCGAAGGTGACCTTTATTTTTATGTTATCGTTGTTGTTATTTTCGAATATTGCCAAAGCTTTACATTTCTTTTCTCTCGGAGGTGTGCGTTGAAAATCAAATATGTAGATGATATGGTTTATGAAAACATAAATATTTTATTTGTCTTTGGAGCATCTGGTTTTTGCTTTGATAATGGTAATTGATATTCAGTGCGTGATCTCTACATGCTATCATGCCTTTTGGCACTATTCTACAAAAAGACGTGCAAGCAAAAAGTCATCTCTAACAATCTCTAAACAAATTTGAGGGCTTTTTGGTTTGATTTTTTTTTTTTTCTTTTTCTGTTTTCATTATAACTACACAAATGTACCCTTGATTTCACTTTGTTCCACTTTTTGTGTTACAATATCTTATATATACATTTTTATATATTCTGAGTATCCACTTGATGACTTATGGCTGTTACTTTTTATTTTTTTCCAGTATATGTGAGGCTTATTTTAAGAAGTATCCATTGAAAATTGGGTAAGATGTTTTACCATACACATTTATTTCTGTTAGATTTGAGCTATTTTCTTTTGGAGCATGATGTAAACCATGAATATATATAGCATTTTAACATCTTTAATGTCCGTATGTGGTGCAGAGAAAAGAAAAAAATAATAGGAATATAAAAGAGCAAGTTTCTACCTTAAATGTATAAGAATTTTGAATTGATACACAGGCTTTAAAAAAAGGTGCCATTTAGCATGGGGAAGTAATAAACTTCCCCGCCATGGTCAAGTAAGTTTTAGACTTTTAGGCCATTAGATCAAATCAAATAGAGAACAAGGTTTTATCATAGACCTTCACCACTATATTTTTTCCCATACATCTTCCACCGCCATTCTCCCCCACTCTGTGTTCTGAAAGAAGGGACGCAATCGTTGAATCCAAATGTTCTACAACAGTTTCACAACTTCCCATCGTTGACAATATCACCGTAAAATTGTAATTTTTTTTCTATTTAAAAACAAAAACAAAAATACACCCAATTTCACTTTTGTTGATGAAAAAGGATGACAGATTTGTATAATATCGGCAAAGCGTGTGGGTAAGGAAAGAAAGAATTAAAATAAGTTTTCTGGGACATTCTAATAAAAAGAGGGAAGTTGATTTATGGGAAAAGAATTGAACTCTGCTCAAATTGGGGTTTTAGGGTGAATTTGATGCATGCTATTTTATACTGGATCGAAATTAGTTTTTAAAACATTGATTTGGTGTGGAAATTGCTGATTTTAGGATCCGCGTTATTATGTTGAAATTGATGTCCCAGTGTTGATTTTTGCTTAATTGCTGATTCTATCAATGAATATGTTTAACGAATTTGTCCTGTCAAAAAAAAAATGTTTAACGAATTTGTTTGTGGGGTGAAAGGTGTGTAACGAAAAGCTACAGTTAGAGTCAATGGTTTATGAGAAAACGCCGAGGTGGGGGAGAATGTAGGGGGAATGGTGGTAGAAGATGTGTAGAGAAAAATCTAGTGATGAGATTCTATAATAAAACTGTGTTCTCTATTTGATCTAATGGTCTAAAACCTACGTGACAATGGTGGGGAAGGGAAGTTTATTACATTCCCATGCTAAATAACACATTAAAAAAATGGAAACTGCTATTTTGTGCTTTTCTGTAAACCACAAACTTTATCCAATATCCAAACAACTTATTCTTGAATTTTGATTTTTGGGGACTTCTGAATTCGTTATTATCTGGATGTAAGTATTCCGAGTTCATTTTTTCTTGCGTTTTGGACCTGTACATCATGTGTGGCATCTTTATAGTCTGCAAAGTGTGAAGGGGTGTGTATGTGTGTGGCTATTATATTATTGAATTGTAGTATCATTCTCTCTTTGTATATATCCTTGAATTGGTTTCTAACTAACTATAACTGATTCAGATTCTTGCGTGTGGACACATTGTCCCTTCTACTTTCCATGGCTAATGTTTCTTCAAATTCTGACATTCTTGTTGTTGATATGGTTGGTGGCCTTCTTACTGGTGCTGTGGCAGAGCGTTTAGGAGGTGTGATATAAATTTAAACTAAGTTTCGGTCATTTAGATTTTGCTCTTTATGGTGTGTGATAAACTTGAATCATCACAACAATGAGACGTAAAAAGTTGTCGTAATACTGTTGATCAATAGATATATTCACATTCCATTCTTAACAATCTTTGGGTCTAGTGATTGATAGTGTTGGTTTTCATAGTTCAGGAGCTAATACATGCATTAAGCTTTACAATCTAACGTTAATGTTTTACAGGCACTGGTTTTGTATGCAATTCATATCTTGGACAGGCACCATCCATGGATATTGTGAGGATATTTAATTTAAGCGACGAAATTTGTAAGAGGTCAGCTGATATGTTTTGTTGCAGTTTACCAATTATTTGTTTGAATTAAAATCATGCGAACGTTTTTTTGTCAGTCTTCATGCTGAAGCAAGTTTCCGTTGATGCACTGAAAGAGAAATGATTATCCTTTTTAAAGCTTTCATTTTTCAGAAATAGTTTGGAAATTGGATCACTCTTTGTATTGGCATGGATATCTTTTGCATTATCAACGTGATTAGTTTTTTCTTCCAAATGAATAGCTCTAGATGCATTTTTTATTATAGTTTTATAATATATATAGCTCAGGAATCAAAGAGAAATGTTTATAGGTTTGTATCGGGATAGCCATGTGTTGAATTAGTAGGTATTAGGAATATTGATCAAAGTTATATGCATGTTCACCAATCACCTTACAAAACTGAAGTATCCTCTGAATCATTTAGTTAATTTTCTGTTACTATCTAAGAATGCTTATACAACTTGTCTGAATGTGCATGAACTGAGGTTTTGTTTCTTTTGTCTGGTGTTATTAACATCTTTTTATTTATTGCAGAATTGTAAGGTCTTCCATTTCTGACTTGTTGTCACAAAAGGAATCATCTCAACAAAATCCAAAACATGATGACGGCAGTGTGGAAAGCCAATTAAATGTAAATTGCACTTCCTTGATCTTCTAATTGGTTCTATCTTACTGTTCGAACAATTTATCATATGTCGCGATGTTGCAGAATCAAATGTGTGCATCAGTCAGCATGGAGGAAATCTCTCATTCGTCAGAAAATGGAATTTCTGATCTTGGAGCTGACAATGCTGAAAATATTGAGAGTTCCACATTTCCTGCTCTAAGAGCCTGCAAAGCTATAAAGGCTGGAGAAAAAGCATCTCAAGAAATCATTGACTCGTGGAAGGAAAATGGTTTTTCTAGGTAATTAAACTTCAATCAAAGTTACATATTTGACTCACTTCACTATTCTAAAAATCATAAAATTGAGTTTTTCTTTTATAATTTGCACAGCCTAATTATTGCTGCACCAGACTTGGATACTTGGACATTGATTAAAGACCTCTTACCACTTTTATCAAACTCTGCCCCATTTGCTATTTATCACCAATATCTTCAGGTAATTTTGGTTCAATTTTCAAGCTTAATGAATAGCGATTTATTATGAAGGTATCCGTGCATGATAATATTTTCAATTAATATGTTTTCTTTTGTTTCTTTTATGTTAAGGATCAAAAGTTTATTGTTCTGGGTAGCTTTGGTTATAAGTTTAGGAACATATAAAAGATAGATTATGAATAGTTCCAAATTTTTAAGAGATCAAACATATAAATGATAGATTATGAATAGTAGCAAATTTGTAAGAGATCAAACATTTTGCAACTTAGACTTCAATCAAATCCATATGTATACTTAAAGAGGCATTACACAATGCTGCACAGATTATCAATTTAACTATCATGTACTCCTGGAGATTGTAGATCATGTGTAGGTTTGGGTAAAGTTGAAAATTTTCAATACTTCATTTGGCACTGAATGCCAAATAGATTATGCTTCTGTTCACTCAGTTGTTAACATAATCTTCTTGTTTGTTTGCTGTATAAACTGCAGCCTCTAGCAACTTGCATGCACAATCTACAGCTTGAGAAAATGGCCATCGGATTGCAAATAACTGAGCCTTGGCTACGCGAATACCAGGTACTTAATTATTCTTGTCAACATCAATATTATGAAATTATTGGTAGTATTTTGAACTCCTTTGTTCATAAAAGTAAATAAAAGGGTAAATAACTTAATTTTATCTTATCTTGAAAACTAATCACCTGTCAATTTCAATTAGCAATTCTGTGCAAATCTCTGATAACTATTTAATGGTATATTTTATTTTGCAGGTACTTCCATCAAGAACTCATCCATGCATGCAAATGAGTGCATTTGGGGGTTACATTCTCAGTGGGACAAAGATCTGCAGCAGCTGATTCCAGCTCAACCATCTCCCTTGATTACAAATTTTGTGGGCTTAAAGTATGGCCAGTGTTCACTTGATATTTATTTTACTGTTTTTTCTGCCACAAGCCTTTTAACTACCTTGACGGTTTCACCTGGTGGGGACTGGTTTGAACGAAGTCCTTCCAACCTCCTGATACAAGTCCTTCCAAGCCTGGAACATGAAATAACAAAGAAAAAAACCTTAACTACCTCAATTTTTTTGCGGGCTGCAACAAGATTTTTGTACTTTATAGCTTTTCTATTTTATTTCATTTTTACCTGAAACTAATAATAGTCACTGTCATTTCTCAAATCTTTTTGTTACTTACTTTCATTAATCTCTAATAGAAGAACGGTCACTGTTATTGCTTAAATCTTAGTTACCTACCTCCACAAAACTAATAGCTTCCTTTTCCTTACATCAAATAATGGAACAGTCCAAAATGACCTGCTATTTCTGTTAGCAACTATGTTATTTGAGCATCAAAATAAAAAGGCAGAGTCAAATCTAATGTTTTTATTTTGATGTTCAAATAACACATCTATAACAAATAGCTATGTGAGTCATATGCTATCTTGTGAATGTCGGGCTCAATTAGGCCATTTAAATCCCCTCTGAATTTGTCCCACATATGTTAAAGATTAAGTTTACGTGTATATCTGATTGGAATCAAAATATTTATCAAATGCATAAGGAAGAGCAGATTGCTTCGAGATTTTGCTGCTTTTGCTGGGTGGGTTGTGACTTGTGATGTCATATTCAAGTATTGTTTGTTAACTAGCCCTCTTCACAGTTAGGCTGAAACTGAATATCTCCAGCAACCGAGGAGATCAATTTATTGAGTCAAGTAGAGTCACATGAACAAAACTATTTCTCGAGAGTTTTAACATATATCAATGTTGATTCTTTTACGATTAGTTCAAACTGCATAACACTAATTAAATTGGAAGAGACTCATTTCATCACATACAAGCGATCATGGATTGAATATATAATTTTTATCGAGTTTAATAATATTTACAAATTCATGATGTAAATAAAATTTCTTTTATACGAATGCATAAATCTATAACTTCATTGCTTTGTCATTGTGAGTGTTAACATGTATTAAAGACATACTTATTTAATGCGAGAAGATAACTAGTTTTGTCAATATAAGAAGTGGTAAACACTATTGAAATTCACAATTTCGTGTTTAAAGTCATAAGATGTTCAATCTAACAATTTCAACATTGACTTAACAAGATAGCTATTTATTTCGCTACAATTTATGATTAGTTGTTTGTATAAAATAAAATTAACAATGTACATTTAT
>Ga0315913_1004959_pt1 | contig 16128 bp, 10 predicted proteins | sample MpolsnodulesMG_FD_207736 | JGI IMG/M metagenome (GOLD analysis project Ga0315913, IMG submission 207736) | Medicago polymorpha root nodule microbial communities from Los Angeles, California, United States - small nodules | ecosystem: Host-associated > Plants > Roots > Nodule | place: USA... | reverse complement strand
TTAACCTTCCCTCTTTTAATTTGAAATTGTTAAGCCAAGTTAGTTGAAGAATTTCTTGTTTCTTCGTAGCACAAAGCTAAACCAATGTTTGATAACAGTATAGAGCGTATATTTTATGATCATTGGGAGAATTTGAAAGAAAATATTAACCTAAAAACTTAAATGCTGATGAGAACTTCTACGGTACACTCCCAAATTAAGTTGTACCAATACTCTTGCTTCAAAATTCTACAAATTAACCATCATTTTTATGAAATAAAGAGCTATTTGTTGATATTTTATTATAGAGTATATACATAATTATAGTAAAAGTTGTAATTTATAATCATTTTATATCCCTCAACAAATCATTTTATAGTTAATACTTAATATTCATTATCGCATGACATGTATGACTTCAAGAGTCATATTTAATACATGATAGTTATGGAGAATAAATTCAAGAGTCATGCATGCAGTTGGTTGGTGGTGTTCTTCGTGATTGATATACAGATAGTTGGTTGTTGCTGTTTCTTAGTGATTGATATGCATGATTGCAAAAGACATGTTTAGTACATGACAACCTGGAAAAATCAATCGTGTGTGATTTATCTAATAATCATTTTTTTAAATTTAAATTTGATAATATATTATTTGTATTTCCATTATTTCTCTAATTAAAATTTATAATACTTAAATTTATAATTTGAAATTATTAATTTTACATCAATCAAGAGTATGCAAGTTTGATCTTTAACTTGAAAAACCTAGATATATTTTGTTGGAGTCTATTATGATATAGAATTTCAAATTACTAGAGCACTGTTTGCAATTTTTAATATATTAGCCCCGTAATATGAAAAAGAATTCAAAATTTAAATATAAATGAAGTAATGGTAACAAAAGGGGGGAAATATAATAACAAAAAATTCAAAGTGTTCATTTGAAATAACAAAAATTAATCGGTCGTATGAAAGAATTGAAAGTAAAAGTATTAAAACAAAATTCAATATTTAAATTATGTTGAATTCAAATAATAAAAGTTTAGTCTGATGAGGAATCATTTAGAATTCATTGTTTTTTATATGATGTAAATCAAACAATTAAACTGTGTCATGTATAATGCTACGTGCCTCATCGAGGTGGTGACCTCGATGGTCCTTGTCTTGGCTTGCCTATAGGACCTTCATGTGTTATTCTCAATAGACCTTGTTTGATGGCCTCTATGATGAATAACTGGGCTAGGGTTTTTCAACTCATATTGGTACAAATACTTTTCTTTTTTTTAGGTAAGTATACATACTTATTTATTTATCCATATTAGTTAGAATCTTGGCAATTTTTTTTTAAGCTTAACCCAATAAAAAGTATAATAAAACACTAAAAAAACAAAACATCCTAACATGGTTCTATGTCACATAACTCAATATAGAAAAAAATCAATATACACCACATTCCAATGCATCTGCGTACGAACACGAACTAAATTTGCAAAAAAAGAGGTGTATAGTTGACGAGCATCGTACACCCTAACTTGATTTTTTAATGGTGCATAGTTATTACTTACATGAAGATTTTTTTTAATTTAGCATTTTATTAATTACAAATACATATATTAGAAGATAGTGTGAAACTTCCCTCTTTATAAAAAAAAGAATGGAATTTCCTAATAAATAAAATAGAATTTATTCCTCTAAAGAAATAGAATTTACTCATGGTTGGTCATATACCGTAGTTTGATTTTTGAAATATATTGTCTTTCAGTAGTGCTTCTTCCGACCCAATTATAAGCACAAACTATATACTCCCTGTAGACTAGTGAATTATAAATAAAATTACATACTTTCTCTCAAATATAAGCAAAAATATCTATATTCCCCCGCATACTCGATCTCATTCCATGAGACGTAGCATCGAGGTATCTTGGACACCTCCATCACATGATCATTACAAAGATAATGTTGATGGATCTCATAAAAAGTCTTCAAGGATTTTCACACTTAAGTTTGATTACAGATTCTCGTGTGGCTTCTACGATAGACTTGGATGCTGCTCAACCAAGTGGGCAGACCTTTAGGGCCTCAAAATTGGAATAGATGTGGCAAGTCACTTGAATATTAAAATTTGTTAAATACGTTTTTGGTCCTTATTAATATAGTCAATTTTGTTTTTAGCCGTCATAAAAATTTGACATGTTTTGGTTCCTATAAAATTGTGGGTTAATATATGTTTTTTTTAGGAAGGGTTAATATATGTTTATCTCCCTGTAATATGAGCGACTTTTAGTTTACCCCCTACATGTAAAAAATGTTTAGATTCCAACCTTGCAATATGAAGGTTCTTCAGAAATTAACCATGATCACATCTGACTCATAAAAATTGATGATGTGGCACGTGACTGTGTATGTAATTATCCTTTTCATTTTTTAATACCTCATACATGTATAATCAAGTGACATGTCATTATTTAATTAAAAAAAAAAAAAGAAAAAACATAAAACTAAAATTAAAAAATAAATATCTATATCATTTATTATTTTTTTTCTTTCCACATGTATTAATCAATGAACATGGCAATATAATTAAAAATAAATAAATATCCTCAATCCATTCAACGTCATCTTCATCTTCTTTGACTTACAAACTCATAACCTTCACCCCATTCATCTCTCTTTTCCATTAATCCCTTGTTTCCATTTACTTTTTATTTTTTATTTTTTTAATTCTTCCTATTCATCTCACTTCTTCCTCCATATCAAAACCTTTCATCCTCAATAAATCATTTTCAACAAATTTAAGAGGACAAAGAAGAAGATAAAAACAAAGAAAGGAAAAAGAGGGAGGAAACCACCGCCGCTGTCAGCGTCAACCTCAGTCGTCGCCATCGGCCATCCAAATGCATCATTCATGAGAACACTAGATTAGATTGGATTTAAAAGAACCTTAAATCCCCAAAATCATATCGGGGTATTTAAGAACCCTAAATCCCGATATGACCTATAAAATGCTTCTTTGTTTTGAATTTGTGCTTTTTTGCGATTTGATGTTTCATTTTCCATTTCAAGGTTACACTTTTCATGTTTATGAGTTTGAGATTTGATGAACCAAGAATTAAGAGGAATAGACACGAACCAATAATTTGTTTGAATGACATTTTGCATCGAAACTGATCAAAACCGCTTCGCAAACGCCCTTATTAGACCCTAATTAATTCTTCATTTTGTTTTAATGAATTTAAAAATTAAGGAAATTAATATAAAAATAAATAAAACATTTTCAAATTTAATAATTTATTTTATATTTATTTAATTCCCATTAAAGTCCACGTGAACCATTATTACACGGTCATCAAGTACCATGTATGATGAAATCGATCATTTTTTAGAGAAGAGAGAAAATATAGATCAAAAGATTGAACTAATTTTGTAATAAAAAAATTGCTTTTCATATCTAAACAAACTAAATTATTTTTTTAAAAAAATATTTTTATTAAGTTAAACAAACAAAAAATTGATTTTAATTTTTAATAAAATCTATAAAAAAATAATCTCTAAATTATTTTATGTCAAAGTCAGTTTTATTTTAATCCATAATAAAAGGTACTAAAACCTGCGTGGTGAAAATCAATTGATTTCAGATTAACAACATCGCCAAGGTTTAGAGTTAAACAATGGCGAGCGGTGGTAGTAGTAGAAAATCTCGAAGACGAAGAAGATCCGATGATGACTCTGCATCTGACTCCGACTCCGACCACCGCCGGAAAACTAGTCGCCGGTCACGCCGAGATTCAGATGATGATTCAAGTGACGACAACGACAATAGGAGTGGAAGAAAGAAGAAATCTTCCAGAACAATTACAGAAGAGGAAATTTCACAGTATATGGCTAAAAAAGCTCAGAGAAAGGTTCCAACTTCAATCTAAATTTCTTATTTCATATATTCAATTTCATATGTTGAATTTCTGATTTTTTTTTTTGTTCAGGCCACGAAAGTTGCTAAGAAATTGAAGACGAATACAGTATCGGGTTATTCCAATGATTCTAATCCATTTGGTGATACTAATCTCAATGAAAAGTATGTTTTTATTTTCCTTCTATGGAAATTATTTTTATTGTTTGTTAATTGAGTTAAATTTCTGTTAGATACTTTATTATATAAGTGTATTTAAATATATTGCAGATAAATACTGGTCGCCAATATGAAGATATATATGATTTATAAACCTAAAAAAATGTTATTTTTAGGTTTGTTTGGCGTAAGAAGATTGAGCGCGATGTTACTCAAGGTGTATCAATTGATTCCTTTTCTGTTAAAGCTGAGAAGAAAAGACAAGTAGAAAGGATGGTATGTATGCATTTTGTTTCGCCGAAGTTTACTTTTTATGTTTATATTTCTCGATATATGGTTAGTGTTCTGAATTTAAGAGTTTCAAATTGAAGCGAAAGCGGCTATATTTTGTTGCCTTTTCTACTTTAAGCTTTAGCTTAATAGGTGATAGGTGATATTTCATACAAGCATGACATGAGTAGATAGCAACAAAAGCCCGATTATGTTTGGATTATAACTTATTTGAACTTATCTACTGGGATAAGTACTTGTGAGTTGTGACAATGTTTGGGAGAACTTATGTAAGACTACAGAAAGCAGTGTGACACTATTTTATCTTGGGTTATAGAAATAGCTTATTCATAAGTGCTTATGCTCCAGGCTGTTAAATAAGCTATTTATCCAAGCAGGGTCTAGGTCTGTTGTAAGAAAATAAAATTAACATTAGGCCACAGCCCACTCTAGTAATCATACTGCTGGACAATACTCGTTCTTAAAACCTTGGCAACATGTCCCACGTAACTTCAGACAATTGAGAAGCTTGAAATAATAATAGCATAAGTACCAATTTTAATACCTAGACCATCTATGCAAATGTTTTGACGAACTTCTAATTCCCTAAAGATTTGGGTAATAATAAGACGGGAGTTAGAGAAGTCATCTTACCTACACGACTTTGGTGGTTGAATTGTTGCACCAAATTTAAGAGATTCACTTTTTTCTTAGATATTTTCCAACAGTAGGAATGTTAACCTTGTCATATAACTTATCATTTAGAACATGCTTCACTTTAACATTCCATGTAAATTTCATGGGGAAGGGTTTGATAAATACATCTCTGCTTTGATTTTACGTTAGGACATGACAATGGTTGGTGGGTAGGAAATAATTTGTACATGAGTTTGGTGCCCAATATTACATGAATCTCAGCATCTGTACTACCTTTTGAAAGAATTTTAATACTTTCTCTTGAGAATGTATAGAAAAGTAGTTAAAGAAAACACAATAACAATTGAAATGTTTTTTACTTTCTACACGAAAAACAGATTATGAAAACAAGTTTTAAGAACAATCAGATGAAAAAAAACAGATTATGAAAACAAGTTTTAAGAACGATCGGATGAAAGATTGACATGAATCACTTTTGTTTTAGGGTTTGAAAACAAAACTGTTTCAAAAGTGGTACGCAAACAGGTTGTATTTTCAATATTTTTTCTTACATTTCTGTAGTATGTGGTAGGTACTTGTTTCTTACTACCCAGGTTTCCTATTAATGTTGCCTCTGGTTTTGACTGGTGTACACAAAATACTATTTTCACCACTCATATAGTCTTTTCACTTTCTGAAAAACTGCCATTTTCTTCAATATCCAACTGTATCATTTTAAACTGGATAAAGTATGACATGCATAAAACAGTGTTTTATTATTCTGAATCAGTAATTCTTTTTACCTTAAGCGTTTATTCCGAATTAATTATTAGTATTCATTGGGGATGGTTGAGTTGGGCATCTGGTTTTGTTGAGTCTATTGAAACCTGGGAATAGGTAATAATAGTTCAGCTATTCATTAGTCTTATTTAGGTAAGGCTTTGCATGTTTCTTTGTTTTCACATTCCTGTGATTTGTTGCTAATGGCCAGACAACTAAAATGTTCTTGCTGCTTACCGTTGCTATGTTCTCAATTGCAACACAGGCAGAAATTGAAAAGGTGAAAAAGAGGAGAGAGGAAAGGGCACTTGAGAAAGCACAACATGAAGAAGAAATGGTAAGTCCTCTCTCATTATTTGTTGTTAGTTAATATGTATTACGGGAAATTAGTTATGTTGTGTTAACTGTTATTAGTCTAAGCTTGTTTAGCTGTGCTCATGGTAGTGTGTTACTATGTTCAGAGTCTAAGATTGGTGTCTAGTAATAGTATGTATCACAGTTTTTCATTCTCGTTACTCTATTATTTCCTTTATGTAATCCCTAAGTTTCAACTGTTGTAATTTTAATCTGTTAAGAAAATCTTCTATCTAGCGATGGTAAAATTTTGTTGTTCTTGTCAAATATGGCATACCAATTATGTTAAGGCTACATACCAGTTCTTGTATTTGGGGGGAAATTGCAAGGCCACAAAGCAGTTATTTTCTTTAACCATAGGGGCTATAATTCTACTTCTCGGTATCTTGAGGTCCAACAATAATGGCAATGTGGAAGGGTCAAGTCAAGCTTGACATAAGTGTTAGATTATGGTGTCAAAAACTTTGTTATCTTATTGGTGTTTTGGTGTTTGACAAATTCTTTCTTCCAGGCATTGTTAGCTAGAGAACGTGCTCGAGCTGAGTTCCAGGACTGGGAAAAAAAGGAAGAGGAGGTACTGTAGTTTGAGTTTGTTTACATTTGTTTTTGTTTAGTATAATATTGTCATTTTGTTGACTTAGACCGTTTAATCTGCAGTTCCATTTTGATCAAAGCAAAGTCAGGTCAGAGATTAGATTGCGTGAAGGGCGTGCCAGGCCAATTGATGTCCTAACCAAGCACCTCAATGGCTCTGATGATCTGGATATAGAAATAAATGAACCATATATGGTCTTCAAGGTTAATATCTAGCTTTTAATTCTGTTTCACTTTATTCTTGTAATCCTAAAGCTGTTTAACTATACAACTTCGAACTTCAATATTATTGAACAAGTTAAATAATGATTTGATATATGGTACAGGGTTTGACGGTTAAAGAAATGAGTGAACTTCGTGACGACATCAAAATGCATCTGGATCTTGACAGGGCAACACCAACCCATGTGGAATATTGGGAGGTATCGCACTATTTCCATTGTTGAGTTCTGCACAGGCTATGTAATTAATAAGTTTTACTGTATCTGAAACAACATATTCAATATAATTTCAACATACTCCCTCTGTCCCTAATTATAAGCACTCTTTGAGAAAAAGTTTTGTCCCTAAATATAAGCCCTTATACAAATTACTAGATGCATTTATTTATTTTTTTCCTAAACATACCCCTAATTAATAATACTAACTTCTTGAAATATGAAAAATCAAATTTAATACTCATACAAACAAAGGATAATTTAGTTATAACACACAAAATAGACACATTAATTACACTAACAAGTTTTCTTAAGAAATGTAAAAAAAGGCAAAGAGGGCTTATATATAGGGACGGAGGGAGTTAATATTTGAGTTGGATTTGGAGACCAAAAGAACTAAACGACTTTCACGATCTCTTCCTTTTATTGTTTTATGTAACACATTTGGCCATTATGGTCGGCACCTTCTTTAAAGCTTAAGATTTATTGGTCACAACTTCATGTAGGCTCTCCTTGTGGTGTGCGATTGGGAGCTAGCTGAATCTCGAAAAAAGGATGCAATTGATCGAGCAAGGGTGCGTGGAGAAGAACCTCCTGCTGAGCTGCTCGCTGAACAAAGGGGTCTGCATTCCAGTGTTGAGCCAGATGTGAAGGACCTTTTACATGGAAAGACACGTACAGAGTTGGAAGCCTTACAGGCTCACATTGAGTCAGAGATGCGTACTGGTACAGCAAAGGTGGTTGAGTACTGGGAGGCCATTTTAAAACATCTCCACATATACAAGGCCAAGGTATTCTTCATCACATTATTTTCCTATTATTCTTTTAGATGCCTTTAAATATTTGTTCTAATGCATTATTAATTTGCTTCAAATATATAGGCTTGTTTAAAGGAAATCCATGCTAAAATGTTACGTAAGCATTTGCAACGTCTTGAGCAACCAGTAGAGGATGAAGATAAACCGGAGCGTGCTCTTGACATGATACCTGAGGAGGCATATACTGAGGAAGAGGAGGATGAGGATGCTAAAGGTATATACTTTTTGTTTCGGTTTAGTTGTTCATGACTTTTTTTATTGGCTCCATCTATATCTTCATCCTTACTGAAACGTGCTTGGTATTTCTCTATGGCAGTAGTCCGTTCTGCAGATGAATCATTTTCACCAGAGCCCATTAGAGAGAATCAAGAAGCTGAAGATGAGGTTGGATCATTTTCACCACAACTGTTGCATGATGATGAAAATGAGGAAGCTATTGATCCTGAAGAGGACAAAGCTATACTGGTAATCTTTTTACGCATGATTATTAAATTTAATGGTGATCCTGTACTTATATTATGAGTATATAAATTATATTTTTGTACGTATAGGAGCGGAAACGTATGGCTGTAATGGAAGAGCAGCAAAGACGAATTCAGGAAGCAATGGCATCAAAGCCAGCTCCATCTGAAGATAATCTAGAGTTGAAAGCCTTTAAAGCTATGGGAGCTATGGAGGATGGAGACGCAGTGTTTGGATCTGGAGCTGAAGTGAGCCTTGATTCGCAGGTATCGTTTCTTGACCATATAAATAATTTTCACTCTGGAATAGAACCATTATTTCACTTTATAATTCTGAATTTCTCTGGATAGGAAATATGCTGTTAGATAGGTTAGCTCATAAAAAAAAAAGATAGGATAGAATGATTTAGAGAAGTTATAAGTTGTGGATGGGTATCATAGAGGAGAGTATTGCGCCAACTGTTCAAATATCATGTTGCCATATTCTTCAATTACTTCTTTCCACCATAAAAGTTGGCACTAGATGCAGCAAATGCACTCAATAATTTATTTTGATATTTTAAGGAGAAATAAAATATTACCTAAATTCTTCTCATCCTTTTTTACTAGTTTTTGACAATTCTGGTAAATATTGGAGCAGGTTTATTGGTGGCATGACAAGTACAGACCAAGGAAGCCAAAGTATTTCAACCGTGTTCACACTGGATATGAGTGGAATAAATATAACCAGACTCACTATGATCATGACAACCCACCTCCAAAGATTGTGCAAGGGTACAAATTTAATATTTTCTATCCTGATCTGGTAGACAAGATAAAAGCCCCGAACTACACTATTGAGAAAGATGGCAGCAATGGGGAGACTTGCATTATTAGATTCCATGCAGGGCCACCATATGAAGATATAGTAAGTCTATTCTTGAGTTTAATTTCTTCCACTAATTTAACACACTAACTATTTACATAAAAAAAGATCTTATTTCCCTCTGTCTTCCATGACAGGCTTTCCGCATCGTGAACAAAGAATGGGAATATTCTCACAAGAAAGGTTTTAAATGCACATTTGAACGCGGAATTCTGCACGTGTACTTCAATTTCAAACGCCACCGCTACCGCCGATAATTTCATATCAGGCAATGGTTCACTTTCTGTTTAGCTTCTCCTTCTGATTTGAAGGAAGCTGTAACTTGCTTCCATTTTTTCATATCATGCAATAGTAAAGACGTGTTGACATCAGAGATAGAGATGTCCACAAAATCGACTGTTTGAAATGTGGCCAAGATAAATTCTGAAGGAGCATGGAGTAGTAGTGTTGTACTACCCATGACTGTGATTTGATCTAAATCTTATAAATTTTTTAATGTAACCAGTTAAGTAGTGTATTCCGTATGGTATTCCTTCCTAGAATATACTCGATAAGAATCTTGAGACGGGTCTCTCTCCAGCGAGTGATAGATAAGAATTGCCTAGGGATGACGATAGGGTCTGAATAGAGTACTATAACATTCATTTTTATGTATCCATTTTATAGAATTTCTGAACAGGGTCTTGGAAACAAGCAATTTTTGGTGGTTCAAGCTTGGTTCAGCGGTTGAGATTTGAAGACGGGCCTTTGCGAATTGAGGAAAGTCACTGGAAGTCTGAGGAGGATCTCAAGGATGAGTTCTTCCGGCAAGACAGGCAATGGCAGCTGAGTGCTAACAGTGTCCTTTGGAAGATCGTGATTGAGCTTCTTACTTCTCATCATTCCATTGCTGCTTCTGAAACAATAATGAATGGAAACACAGCAGAATTTAATTTGAATTAATAGCATAACCAATCAAATTAAACTATAAAGTATAAACTATATTTGATTTTATTAAATTTCATCATGATGCTGCTACATACATACAGTTAAACAAGCAAACAATCACTACCAAAAAAAAAACAATTAAACAACGAAAAAAGAATGAATTATGATTCGAACTGAAACCTAGAAAAGAAAATCGAGTTGCATGAATGAATGTCCTTACTCAAATACACGGCGCTTTTCGAGTAGAAGAACAGATGATTTAGGTTAGGATTGTCACACAAACACAAACTTATAAACTAACGTCATTTAGGTTATCTTGGACCAATAATATAATGAGGTGGAAAGTCTCGGTAATTTGATATAAATCAAATAATTATATATTATTATTTCTTTTGGATTTAATTAATAATTGTAGGCCCTTAAACCATTTTGGAATTTTTAATTTGGTCCTTGAACTAAAAAAATTATAAGATATTTAAACTATTTTTTTTCTTTCGATTAAGTCACTTCTTTAGTAAAAAGAATTGCTAACTTTGATTTTGGTGGTTAATAATCATTATATGAGTGTTATTTTCAATTTAAATAGAAGATTAATCTTTTAAAAAAATTGTGCGTTTTTTTTATTACGGACCTATTTTTAATATGAGAGCCGAGCCTTCAGTTACATAGGGATGACCCTGGAAGACATTGATGTTGGTGTTGCAGTTATTATGTTAAGAGATGGTAAAGTGGGTCAGTAGCTTGCATTTTTTTTGGCTAAATTTGTAAGGAATGACCAGGGAATTTGTGTTTAAAATTTAAAGAATTAAATATGTTTTTAATCCTTATATTTTGCGCTCCTTCTTTGAAGAATAGTCCCCATATTTTATTAAATGTTTTTAAAATTCTCACATTTTATTTCCGTTATCAAAATTAGTCTCTGCTGTTAATTCTCTAACGGAATGCTGATGTGGCAGTTAGTGGGTCCCAATTATTTTAGGGTTAAATATGTTTTCGGTCCTTACATTTTGTGTGACTTTGAAGAATAGTCCTTATTATTTTAGGGATTTTAAAAACATTTGTTGAAATGCAATGACTATTTTGTAAAGTCACACAAAATGTAGGGACAAAAAACATATTTAACCTTAAAATAATTGAGACCCACTAATTGTCACATTAGCCGTCCGTTAGAGAACTAACAGCAGAGACTAATTTTGGTAACGGAGATAAAATGTGAGGATTTTAAAAACATTTAATGAAATGTATGGATTATTCTTCAAAGGAGCGTAAAATGTAAGGACTAAAAACATATTTAACCCAAATTTAAATGTAAACGTTGAAGATTGAATTTGTGTGCTTTTTATTATGGGAAAAAAAAAGTCATTAATTGTCTCTTAATTTTCTAAAATAACCAAAACTTTCAGAGAAAAAAAAAAACTAAACAGACAAACAATTAAGGACGGAGGTTGAATTATACAAAGGAGTGGAGCCTTTTTAGTCATCGAGTTGGAGACAATGAAACATATATTTTGGGGCTATTATATTATCGGTACAAGTGTGTCTATTGTGGAATGAAATTATGAACATTTACATCTAACTACCACTTAAACCAATTAATTGATCATGAAACATACTCGCCTATGATATAACATTCCTTTTATGGATTTTTTGTTACAATAAAATTCATTTCTTAAGGTGAATAAGTGAAATATTCAATGTTCGAACTCCGACCCCAACATTTATTATGCAACGTCCTTACTGATATGTCCCATTAAATTTATGTGTAACCGATATTATTTGGTGAGATTCATATAAATTTAGACGGATAAAAAAATGCGTGTTAGAGAATATGTTGATAACACTTCTCTTATGAACTTCGAGGACAAACAAGCTAAAAATTATCAATGAAGCACTTAGACCTTGTTTTGAATCGACTTCTTTTTAAGCTTATGCAACTAAGTAAGCTTATTCAAATCGAATACATACTTTTGAACTCAAATCGAAATTAAAGTACATGTAATAATTATTTGCTTTAATATTTATTTAATTTAAGCAATAAATCCTCTCTTCAACACGGTATAATCACTGTTGTCATTCATTCATGTGTTTGTTTCAAGTTATATTCATTCATGTGTTTGTTTCAAGTTATATTTGTTGATTCATGAGAATAATATGATAGAAATATATATGTCTATGTTTGTTACAAGTTTACTAAATTTTATTCCCGAGTATAAAATGTTCCTAATAGAAAAATTTTCCCAAAGAAAAGGGTGGGAATAAAGTTCTTATGGAGATGAGAATAAATTTATATGTAGTTACCTATTATAATTCCTATTTTTATGCTTCCTAGAAATATTATAAAATTAACTAAACATGTTTTTTTTAAAATATCTTAGAATAAAAATTCCATCTTTACATTCCAAGGAATGTTATTCCTAAGAATAAGTTTGAATTTTGCTAATCATGAAACAAACACACCCGTAGTTTATGGGTTAGAGAATCCGTAATAGTTATATGCATTTATATTTTTTTGAAAGAAGTTATATGCATTTATATTTATTTAATTTAACCGATATATCTCTCTTCAATACAGTATAAAAAGATTATGAATCCTATGGCGCCCATCCATCTTTTAATTTTTGGGATAATAGTGCGGGCAAATCTTCCCTAATTTTAAACATCGTTTTACATTTCACATGAAGAAAAGTTATCATCATAGTTTATTTGTTTTGTTTTTGAAAAAGACAATGTAACTTATGGGAATTGAGACAAGAGGAGAATCAAACTTGAAAATTTAAGTGGAGCACACATCAAAATCTCAACCCAACACCAATGGGTCATTCAAGTGGGATAAATTAATAGTTAACACGTCTTCTTTGTGTAGAGATATTACTAAACTACCACTTTTAATGTAATGAGATAAATTAGTATTTTTTTCTAAAAAAGACACATTAGTAATATTTTTTTTCTTTGAAAACTCCGGACAAATTAATAATATTAATTAGGATTATTTTCAAAATAATTTAATAATTTCTAAAAAAAAGTTGAATAATAAAAACATCTACTAATCGAATAAAAACACGTACAGAGACATCTTAATCAAACAATTGGACTCAAATATTTAACGAGTTCCACCATCAATGATAACGATGAATTGTTCGTGACAACTTAAGTTTGATTTCTAGACAAAACAATTTTTATTCAGACTTTAATTACCTTCTAACCGAACTCCGAATACTAAGGTCTCTTTTCTAGAGAACCGAAAGGTTAACACATAAATATATAAAAACAACTTTTGTTTTTAACGATCCTTTAAATAAAAAAAACTTTTTTTTTTAATGAGTCCTTGTAATGCATTTTTAATGGCAACATCAATTCTCTTTTCTTTTTTCATCTAGTATAAAAAAAAACAGTTTTTAATATGTGTTGGTAGTATTTGGTAGAGACTCAAAGGAGAGCAATTATGAGCTTCATGTAATAAACAGAAAATTATGATTTTATGGATGTCATTATTTATTGTATTATCAAATCTTTCTTGAAATTGTTTAATGACAGCTTCTAAAGTTACTCCATGATTCCCTTAAGTCATGTGTGTGAGTTCCTAACAATAACGCCATTTCTGTACTGTACTGTTTTGCATCTATGTACCAGGTACTTGTCTCACAACGGTTACCATGTTTCTCCCTCTTTCTATTTCTATCTTGAAACTGATGCACCACACACATGCATGCATGCATGCATGCTCCTACGTCCTCTTTTTATAGCATCCAAGAATTTTAATTTAAGTTTTGATCCATGTAATTATTTTGTGCAATAATTTGCAGGGTAGCAAAATAGGTCAACAAGTTTTCTCCTTGTTGGAAAGAATGAAATTGTTATCCCTTCTTAGCATTATTACCTTTGCACTGATTTTTGCATTCCATTGCTATTTTAAGCTTCCTTGTGGCGGTAACGTTCTACAACACTCTCTCTTGAGTGTGTTCGTAAAACTATGATGGTCAACAATTCATATGTCAATGTAATTGACAATCATTCTTCTACCACAATGATGCCTAACGAGACTGAAGGATCACTTGTAAAAGTTTCGGAGATGACATCAATTTCGGAAATGGACAAGCTATTGCTTCAAAACCATTCTTCGTATCGATCTATGGTATATATGAGTAAATCTAATTTTTAGTTATTTATTTTATATTGAAATTCACCGCGTATTATTCTTGTGTTTTGTTCTTACGTTGTGAACTTGTGTTAATTTAGAGGCCAGGTGGTTTTCAGCTGTTGATCAAGAGTTACTGCAGGCCAGATCAGAGATTGAAAATGCACCAGTTGTCACTGATGTTGGAAACATTTATACTCCCCTTTTTCGCAACATTTCCATGTTTAAGAGGTATCATTTAATTATCATTATTATGGTATTTTTTGTTTTCAAAATTGTATACAAGGGAACTGACTCTATTCCTGCAATGTACAAATTTAATGTTATTTTTGTAATATGTGAACTATATTTTGTTTTGACATTTTAGCGACATTTGCTGCTTATGTTTCTGATGATAAGTAAGTTCAACTGTTTTTTCTACTGATTCTGAAATAAATATGAAGAATTAGTGATATATGAAGCAATATTCTTGTCGGTGCTGCTAAATTTTCATTTCATCTTCTTATTATCCTGTGACTGTCTAATTATCAGGAGCTACGAATTGATGGAAAAGTTTCTCAAGGTGTATGTATACAGAGAAGGAGCTAAGCCGATAATGCATTCGCCAAATCTTTTGGGAATATATGCTTCCGAGGGATGGTTCATGAAGCAGATGGAAGCAAATAAAGTATTTGTGACTAAAGATCCAAAAAATGCCCACCTGTTTTACCTGCCTTTCAGTTCTCAAATGCTAGAGGAAACATTGTACATTCAAAATCTGCCTAGTTATAGCAACCTAATGCAGTATTTGAATAACTATGTTGACACAATTGCCGCGAAACATCCTTTCTGGAACAGAACAGGAGGTGCTGATCATTTTCTTGTTGCTTGCCATGATTGGGTATGTTTTTCCCAGGATGAGTCTTTTCTGTGTCAATTTGTTAAGTCCACTCGCTATAGTTATTTCTTATTTCACATCCAATGCTACCTTGTTGTGGTATTAAAACAAAAACATGCATCAATAAACTTTGGCGGATTCACCAATCTATTTATTCTATGAAATTACAGTAATCAATCAATTTAGTCTCTAAAATTAATGAAGTCCAAAATTCTTCATTGAAATTGAAAATCCTCGATCATATAAATACCTTTTGAGATAATTGATAAAATTGGTTGGTCAAAAAGGGACTAATGTGATGGCAAATTTTCAATTTCAAGATCTTTTTAAAGTTTCATTAATTAATCTCAGAGACCAAATTAAGCAACGCCTACAATTTATGACCCTAAATCACTGATCTATTTGGACTGCACTACGCAGGCACCTTCAGAAACAAATGAGCGAATGGCGAAGTGCATAAGATCCCTATGCAATGCTGATTTGAAAGAAGGTTTTGTGTTAGGGAAAGACACATCACTTCCTGAAACATATGTCCGCAATGCTCAGATTCCAACCAGAGGTCTTGGCGGAAAATCAGTTTCAAAGAGGAAAACTCTTGCGTTTTTTGCAGGCGGTATGCACGGTTATGTTCGTCCGATTCTGTTGCAGCACTGGGGAAATAAAGATCCTGATATGAAAATCTTCGGTGAATTGCCAAAGTCTAAGGGAAACAAAAACTACATACAGTACATGAAGGGAAGCAAGTACTGTATTTGTCCAAAGGGATATGAAGTTAACAGCCCAAGAGTTGTGGAGGCTATCACCTACGAATGTGTTCCGGTTATTATATCGGACAATTTTGTGCCTCCATTTTTTGAGGTCTTGAATTGGAAATCATTTGCTGTTTTTGTTTTGGAGAAGGACATTCCAAATTTGAAGAGTATTCTT
>Ga0315913_1004953_pt1 | contig 16138 bp, 9 predicted proteins | sample MpolsnodulesMG_FD_207736 | JGI IMG/M metagenome (GOLD analysis project Ga0315913, IMG submission 207736) | Medicago polymorpha root nodule microbial communities from Los Angeles, California, United States - small nodules | ecosystem: Host-associated > Plants > Roots > Nodule | place: USA... | reverse complement strand
CTTCCTATGCTCAAGCACAACTGCAAGAGACTTCTATTCAAACAGAATTACAAGGGAATTTGTTTGAGATTGAATACTAGATATACAATCAGTGGTGTTCACAATACAAATCAGATACAGACTGTTAAGACTCTAGAATTTCTAAGATATGAACTTTGATACGAAATTCTAAGTGAACTTTGATATGAAACAATTTCAGCAGAGTTTTGACACTTGTAAAATTGTTGTATGAGTCTTGTATATCAAACTGCAGGTCTTCACTCCTTTATATAGAGGTGTAAAAGATACGTTGAAAATCGCCAGCACATCAAATAAAGTCGTTTGAAGCTTGTTCAAATCACCAATGATTTGTTGCCTGATTTGGTCATTGTCCTATGAAGGATCAATTTCAAATCCATTCCAAGTCTGGAGGAACACCGTTGCAGGCACAAATGTTGTTCTTCTACTAGCAGACACAAAAACAGAGTAGTGGAGATAGTGGTTGTACACTTCGTACAAATGTCCTTTTTCAACGCTCTCAACTGAATAAGCAACCAATGCCTTCAAATCCATTTGAAATAGCCGTTGTTTTATTCTCCCAATCTTCTGCAATGATAGGTGTGATTCAATCATCATTTGAACGACATTTGAAGTTCTTCAGTCTTCCAGCTTCTGATGATCTTCAGAACCTCTGATGACGTTAGCTTCTGGTGAACTGCTTCTGAAGAGGTGTTTTTGATGACGTCAGCTTCTTCAGAACCGCTTGTCTTCAGAACCTCTTTCTTCAAATGCTTCAAGCTTCCTTTTTGTTGATTCCATTGCTCTCATTTGTTCTATCAGAACCTATGCTTCAAAGAGACACTAAATTTTTGTCTATGGTCCTGCATAATTGAACAAATATTAGCATATCCAATTGATACTTTTAATACCTTGTTATCATCAAAACTCAAAAGGTAATGTTAAACACATTTTGTTCCAACACACACCCAAACAACTCAAACATGGCAGCAACTGATTAAAAGGAAATGGAAGATCATTTTTGAAGAAACTATTTGGAAGTTGACCTACAAAGACCAATATGATGACCTTTGGTGAAGGAAGTGGCAATAAACCCGTGGAGACTCCTTCACTACCGTTGATGACTATAAAAAAGAGATCGATGACTCTAGACATTCCAAAGCCTACCAGAACTCCTTCATCTTATTTGCCAAAGAAGTTTTCATCACAAACTTTGTTTAGATGCACTGCTGACATGTTTCTTGAACCAATGGAGATACAAGTGTGTTCATATTTATTCTACAAGTTTGGTAGAAAGGATTAAGTTTTCGTATTCAACGAGTTTCTTAATATTATTTAAAAACCGTGTGAGTTTTGCATGTTTTGTACCTGGGAAATTTGTTACACCTCAGGTAAAAAAAAAAAATCTGACCTTTATAACAAAAAAATTTAAATACTATGAAGATTATCAAACTTGTATGTGAAAAATTGCGTTGGAAGCATGCAAATACTACATTGAAAGATGTTTGGTGTATTCCACCTTCATTTGCGGTAATCTACGAACACTTAAATTCATTTAAGGTTATAACAATTGTACTCTGGTTATAATATGTTAACTTATCGAGGAATGTTAGGTTGATGTGTTCAAAGGTGAAACATGTCATGACTTGCTACTTAAATACAGAAAGGAATAGATGGAACCATTCAAAAAACTTAAATATGTAAGATAATAGACCAATAATATTAATGTAGATTAAGATCAACCAAATAAATTACCATTAATATATTTATTATTTTTTCCATCTTAGGTGTGTGTTCCTATTCAAACAATGTATGATAGTGTCTATCCACATTGGTTCTTGATGGTCATTTCCATAGATGAGAAAAGGCTTATCACCTAGATTCATATTTGTGTGCAAGCAACATCATGGATAGGCGTAGAATGATTGAAGTCGTGGTAAATTAAGTTTTTTTATATTCATGTTCATTTTAGTCACCTTTTATTTTTAAATTTCATTCAAATCATGGTTTATGTTTGCAAGGCTACCACTTGGTCAAACATTATCTATTCCCCCCAATATGGACCAAAGTTTGTTGGTCGTGATTACAGTTTCAATGCTTGGAAAGTTGAGGAAGTGAGAGGTATTCCTAATTGTGGGTCAAGTGAGAATTCTGCTTTGTGGATTTTGGATTGGCTAGAGCGTGACAATTATTTCACAAATGAAGTTGTTGGGAAGGTATAATCAAAACACAAATGCATGTTGTTATCAATTCGAAAATTAGTTATTTCATTTATGTGTCAAAACTAATATGAATATTCATTTTACGTGTACATTGAAGAGAATGGTATCCGTATGTGAATAGCTGCGACTTTGATACTTGGACTCCATAACAAGTTGAAAGAGGATGTTGAAGTGAGGATTGTTGGCTTTTTGTAATTCTATGCTCTTTAGTTCGAATTTCATATCTTTTATTTTTTTTATTTTTTTTAACTTTGGGTTTATGAACCCATTTTTTGTGTAATTTTGGTTATGACTGGGCTGGAGCCTAGTTAAATCTTATGATTCAGCCCAAACAATTTAAAATTGTTATGTACTAATATGTAATCTTATATTCTAACTATTTTTCTTGCATCATCGGTTAAGTCAAGGTGATGAAGGAAAAAAAGCTCAACATATTTTATCCTATCAAATGACTATGTGCTTATTTTCCCAATATTATGTTTCCATTCATTATAATGTTAATTCTATAGCTGATAATGCATTCACACAACCTGGAAAATAATTGTTACACTAAATTTTTGCACAGTTCACATACTACAACCTTTGAATGAACTTATACTTTGCACAACCTAGAAAAAAAGTATTACACTAATTGCTTGCACAGTTCATATAATACAAACTTTGAATAAACATGGACTTTGGACAACCTGTAAAGTGATACCCTTATTGCTTACACAGTTCACATACTATTGTGAGCATGGACTGTAAACAACCTGAAAAAAATGTGCTACACATATTGCTTGCAAAGTTCACATACTTCTACCATCCATCAACCTTCCACACATTTTATACATTCACACAGACACATAGTCTCTAAAATCAACACTCATGCCGAACAAACATCTTACAAATTCACACAAACTAAATTCTACCAAACTTATATATATCTTTAAAACAACAATTAGAACATATATGTCTTACACATCACATAAGTCTGAAATAAAATACATCACTACTATACTATACTACCATGTTTAAAATCAGAACAACACACATAACATGTCTTCATAGATATTTTCTTCAAGTACTTTACTTGAACTTGGAATGTGACATGACTTCCTATTGGGCCTATTTCTCCCACATGCCCCACAAGTATGCACTCCACTTGGTGTTTTGAATTTGGTTTGGGAAGAAGATGGATGAGAAACATTTTTTATTGATATAACCCCGGTTTTGTTTATTCTATGATTGATTTTAAAGGACACTTAATGATATAATCTAGCTCTCCATCTTTTTTCTACCAGGAAGAATGACCTCCCTTTTGAAACATAGTTATTTCTTTGTTGTGTGTGTTGAGTTTCTTATTATTAATAATCTTGAAATATAGAGAAAGTACCAGACATTTACTAAATAATATTGTTTTATTTAAACCAATGGATTTTTAACACTTACTACCAATATTTTTTTGTCTTTTCTTTCAAAACTATGTTGACCGATTATAAACACATATTTAGTAAAAATGTATTAAATTATATGAATAATTAAAATTGTAATATATATTTTCAAATTATTAATTATATATATATATATATATCAACATTATATTGGTCATATTAAACCATTAATAAAACATTAAATTTGGTTAAAAGTAATATATAATCAAATGTGAATTACTTTTAACCAAATTTAATGTTTTATTAATGGTTTAATTTGACCAATATAATGTTGGTATATATATAATTAATTACTTTGAAAATAAATATTACTATATTAATTATTCATATAATTTAACACATTTTTACTATATATATATATATATCATTATGTGTCTTTTAAAATCAATCATATGCTAAACAAAATCGGGGATATATCAGTAGAAAATGTTTCTCATCCTTCTTGCTCTAAGTGGATTCTTCAGTGCACCCTCCATATAAGGATTTTTGCATGTCAACTATGTTTCACTCGCATTACATATCGACTCCAATGATGTAGTGTGTCTTGCAACCATGTCAAGAGTTGTCCTTACATGTTCTTTTTTTCCACATCGAACTGTACATTAGCTATCCTCTTACATGACTCAACAATCCACAAGAAAGCACTAACCGAAGCAGGATCACTACCAAAATTATTATTTCCTTCAAAAGCAGGTATAAGATCCTTTGCGGATTTCGTCCATCTAGGCATGATGACACACTCTAGCAAGTTAACAATTTCAAACGACACAGACACAGAAATCATATGTTCATAAGGAATACCATACAATTCCATTCTTTGACATGAACACTTAAACTCAAGCTTTTCTTGACAAAATGTAACAATCCATTCAACACCTTTCCTATCATACCTAGAAACACAATAATTAAACAACGAACCACTTTGTTTTATGCCTATCACCGTACATGTACACGACCTATTAAATATTGGGACAAGCAGAATTAATATCTCACGCGTGTATACTTTTGCCGCAGACTCTTCCAACTTAACCAATTGTGATTGCAACTCATGATCCCCTAATGATGATGTAAAATCAGCCTCAAATTCTCTAAACCGCGTATAATTTATCCAATATATAAATTGATGAATAAAATCTAACAAATTATCCTTTAAATTTACCTAATGTAACAATTTCTCGAGACGTTGTCCTAAACCCATCAAAGAAAATACCCCTAATGTGGGTTGTTGCCCACATTTCACGCTTCGAATACAATTCAGAAACCCAATTATAATTTTCAAGTCCAAACTCGGCAACCATCTTATCCATCTGCGCTTAAACTCACTGACATCAAAGTTTCCTAGCATGCATTGCTTAAACTTTGTAACAAATTGCAGGTTTTTTGCATTAGTGGTAGCATTGCGTATCAAATGTCAAGCACAAAGACGATGACAAGCTTTTGGAAATACTCTTTTTATAGCATTGCGCATGGTAATATCACCATCTGAAATCACCGAAATTGGACTCTTGCCACCCATTGCCTCGAGAAAGCGTTCTAGCAACCATACATATGTTTCGTAAGTCTCATTTCCAACAATAGCCGCAGAAAACACAATGCTCTGATTATGGTGGTTAACCCTAGAGAAAACCACAACTAGACACAAATATTTTTTTTTATTAGTAGCATCAAAAGACAACACATCCCCAAAAACAGACCAATCATTCCGAGCAGTACCATCACACAAGAACAAGTGCTCTAGACCACCATCTTTGTCTACATTGTGCCTCCAATAAAAACTATCATCTTTCAATGAACACTTTTTTAGAAAATCCAGTGTCTTTTTTGTATCACATAAATTGCTCTCTCTCTTTTTTTTGCTTCTCATTATACATGTCCCGTCTATGATACCCTACTTTGTCGTAACCTCCTGCTTGATGAGCAAACAAACCAAATATATGTCCTGTCTTCACCCCCACATTACTCATAATGCTCATTTGATACTTGTCATAATCACTCATTTTCCTATGTGCTGGAAGCATACCACTAAAAACTTTGTCTACAAATGAATGGTTATGCACATCACAGATAAACTTAATGCACCACCTTTCACAATTTGAGTCCACATGAACCTGACATCTTACATCACCACCACACCTAGATTTAGGCTTTGCTTTTCTTTTACGAATATAATTTTTATAATTTTCATTATGTAACCTCTTCTATGGCATACAAAAGTCTGTTGTTTAATTTCTCCCCTACAATTTTTAACTACCTTATCCTTCCTACAAGAAAAACCTTTAGTTCTAACATACCAGTTATAAAACATGAAAGCCATAGACACATCCGGAAAGTGGAACAACATTAAATCTTAAAGACTTACTTGGGTAAAATTAACTTTCGCAATATCTTCTGGACCATCCACTGTTGTTTCTTCGCCAAATGTGCAGCCACCACCAACGCAACCGTTTTCAAACTCTACATGTTCATCTACATCACTATCAGAGTATCCATTATTGCAACTGTCTTCAACCTTGGCCCCAGAATCAAAATCAACATCATTACCCTGCACAATTCAAAACCAATTTAATTAATTAATTAATTCACCTATAATTAAACGAACTTAATTACGATCTTTGCAATAAAAAAGGTTTTTTTTTACAGACCAATTAAAAAACGAACTATACTTGATCATTTACCAAATTTTCAGAACGCCTTTTATTTTTGTAAATGGGGAAAAGGGATCACAATTAGAACAAGGCTTTGAGGTGAGATCTATGATGGACGCAGATGACGAAAGGTTTGAGGTTAGCTATCAGAGAACTTATATTACAAAGAAAAACAAGAATCAGAGTGGTGTATGATGAACTTGGTAAATCTTTGGATCTGAAACAAGATGTTATCTCACCACATACTCTACAGATCCAAATTAATTTGTAATATATTTTATGTCATTTATTATGTCTTACTTTATAATAAACACCAATACAACACATTAATTATGTTTGGGGTCAATTGTGTAATAATGAAAAATATTGTGTTGTGTCTATAATAACATTAAACACAACATTAGGGTTCAATGTCAAAAACACAATAAAACCAAGAAACTGGTTATTATATGTATTTTCATTTTTGTGCACCATACCATAGAAAATGCACTTTGGCATGCTAGACGTAACCGTATTAGATGTGTTTAAATTAATGTTTTAAAAACTGATTGGAAATCAAATTAAAGAGAACCTTGTTTATAAGCTCAAATGGTTTAAATATCCTGAATAGGGATGAAATTACGATCGAGCTTTCAAACATAAATAAAGTAAAGGAGAGTTCAAAGTTCAATCGATTGAAGAATTTGATTTGGTTTTCAAAATTTAATTTAATTTTAGAGTAAATGCAAGTTTAAAGTTTAATTGGTTTAAACTAAGTTGGGATTACTAAGTTTCACCTTGATGTTTAACCAAAGTTATAGTTGATCAAAAAACAAGTTTAATCGATTGAACAATATGATATGGTTTTCGAAACAACAGTTTTGAATGTTTTTATTAGTTTTTTTTTTCTGTGATCAATGTTTTGATTTTATTTAGGCTGCCTTCGAAGAATGATAGATAATTTATCCAAAAACTAATGAAAATTAGTCATATAAGTAAATTTGCAAGTTATTCATTCGCAAGTGTTTGCTTGCAAATTTACTCTTAATTGAAATTTTAGAATCGTAGAGGACAAATGTCGTATACAATGTCAGGACATCATAAATGACGAACTGCAATGTCAAGACATCGTAACAACACATATAACAATAATAAATAACTTAATGTAAAGTGCAAGAAGGAAAAAACACAGTATTTGTTGACCCAATTCGATGCAATGGTCGTCCTTAAAGTAACATAAATGGAGACACTCTCCTAGAAAATGAATAAACTCTTGCTTACAAGCTTTAAGTGATTCAGAGTTTACTACTCAATTACAGTCCAACTCTATGCATCAACGTGATACAATAGTGGCTCACATCAAGGACTCGAAAACCCTAATAATATTCTTTTGTAAAGTGATGGTTTTGATCCCCCAACACTTATTTTTTCGGTGGTTGGATAAATTACCACAATTTTTAAAAGAAAATCTAGGTCTCATATTTGACTTTTGACTTTCTCAAATGGGGGTCAATACTTTTCAAATTAGAACTAGATAAATACCTTTGCGATAAATTACCTTTATTTTTGACAAAAAACAACATTCATTCATTCAAATTGTTAGAGTATATCGATACAATATAAATCCAAAGTCAGTATAAACAAAAAAGATGAATCTGTGAACAAATACACAACATCCATGTTAATGGCATAAAACGACAATGTACATATGTCTAAAAGTATGACTATATTCAAGTCTCTGAAATATCATGTGATGAGATCAAGTGTTCACTAAGCATGTGGAAGGAAACATATAAAAAAATGCACATTTTATCCATTTGTTTTAGCACGTAGTTATTAATTCAATCCTATTTGTTGAAGTCTGTGTGCCTGATTAGCTTTAGAAATCTGCTCTTTATCCAACACATTTTGCTTGCTCCCAACTGAAAATACCAAAATGCCCCTGCGTGAGTTAACTCACGCTGCGTGCTGTTTTAAAGGCAGACAGAACCTCATTCCTCATTTCCCATCTAAAATCTCAAAAATCTCTCTCAAATCACCCAAACCCAAAATTCCTTCAACTTCAAATCAAACAACACTCCAATAACAAGTAAGTTTTCATAATCAAACACCGTTAACCTTTTTATGTTGATATGTTAGATTTTTTTCTCTTAAATTAGATTTTTTTTAGTTTTAGGGTTTTGTTTAAATTTTGATTTTTTTTGCAAGAAATGATACAATGTTACATGTAAATGACTTATATTGCTTAATTGTTTAGATGTTTGCATGTTTATGTTAGATTTTTTCTCTTAAATTAGATTTTTTTAGTGTTAGGATTTTGTTTAAATTTTGATTTTTTTTTGCAAGAAATGATACAATGTTACATGTAAATGACTTATATTGCTAAATTGTTTAGATGTTTGCATGTTTATGTTGTAGTAATGAGTTTTAGGGTTTATGTAAAATTTGCACTCCAAGTGTTTGATGAAATGTTTGAAAGAGTTTTTCATTGATTGTTTAATTTTTTATGGTGTAGGTAGGTTTGAAACAATGACCGATTTGTTCAGTGTTTCCATACGCTTCAACGGTGGAAATCCTCAGATGTTCAAGGTTCGGTACATTAATGTCACGTAAAAAGGTCTCAAGGATCAACTAGATGAAATCAACTAAGGACTCAACCTCGGAGACACGAGGAGAGTGGAATACATTTGGTATGAACGTCCAACGTTGGACGACGGGAGAATAACGTTCAGTCAGCTAGAATTAAAGAACGACGACATGGGGAGCATGTTCTCGATTTTTTGGCAGCACTTCATGTTCCTGTGGATCGATATCTTTGTCACGTTGCTGAAATTGCCTAAAGATATTCTCAACAATTTGATTCCGCCAGAACACCGTGATTAGGTGGGGAATGCACCTTCCAACTACAAAAATTGTCTTAACTCTGAAATTGGATAAGGTCAAACCTGTTAAACAACAACTGTTAAGCATTCACCTGGAAGTTCTATTGTTCCTTTCAAAAATTAGGTAGTGTCTTTATTTTGTTGGAATTTAAATTAAATTCTTGTTAGTTTGTTGAAGATGTTGGTATTGAAGTGTCTTATACTTAGGGTAATGGTTTGCAAGTCTGTTTGAAAACTCAAAAGAATGAAGAGAACACAACAAGTATTCTGCAAAATCAGCTATATAAGTTTTCACATCGAATTCCCTTGTATAAGATGAGTGGGGCGTAAGGGAATGCACCTCATTCCTTTACTTTCCTATTCATCTTATGAGAGAATTCAATGTGAAAACCTATATAGTTGATTTTGTAGAATACATGTGTTGTTCTCTTCATTCTTTTGAGTTTTCAAACAGACTTGCAAATTTTTACACTAAGTATACGACACTTCAATTTTCAGCAAACATTCAAGAATTAAATTTAAATCCAACATCATGATGATACCACATATATTTAGGGAGAATGCAATGTAATGTAGATGGAATTAAAACTAAATAAAATTGTGTATTTTTTTAATTGATTTTGTGTAATTATGTCACTATATCTGAGTTTATTTAGTCTTTATTCGAATTTATTTATTCAATATGCAATTTTTATTCGAATTCACGTTGAGTTTATTTAGTCTTTATTCAAATTTATTTATTCAATACACAATTTTTATTTGAATTTACGCTAGGTTTAATTGGCCTTTATTCGAATTTATTTATCTAATACACAACTTTTATTTGAATTCACTTTATTCAAATTTATTTATTCAATACGCAATCGTAAAATAAATGCAAATATAAACAAAAATAAAGGAACAAAAATAATAGACATAAAATCTCATTTTATTAATATAATGGATACATTTACAATGGGGTAAAACTAAATCTGGGATAAAAAAAAATCCACCAGAAAACCAACCTTCCTGGGGTAAAACTAAATCTGCAAATTTAGTTTTACCACAGGAAGGTTGTCCAACCTTCTTAGGGTAAAACTACATCTACTTCATTTTACCCCAAGAAGACTGGTCACCAATCATCTCCAATTCAAAGCAACCTCTCGATAGTTAACTGCCAATGTATTTTAACCGGCGGCAGTTAACTGCCGATGGAACTCAGGGGTTAGTTTGTCATTTTCTAATGTTTCTTAGCATTGTTTGGAGTGTAGACAACAATTGTCCAACTGGAAGACATATGGTGAAGCCCAAATTCACATGACAAGAAGTTTTAGTGGGCTGATTAGTGTTAAATAAAACAGCTATTAGAAGTCCAATTTTCTTCATTTTAATATGCAATTTTTGGGTTGATTTTTAGATGATCTTTTTTATTCTTCTAGCCTCTCTAAATGCTTAATAGTAGTGCTCTATGTCATTATAGTGGCTAGCGGGAATTTTAATCATGTTAGTGCCTACTTTCTAGATAACAAACATGCACTTATCAATGTATTTGGTAAATGCATGGTATTGCGAATTTATTATTTCTAGTATTTCAAGCTTAGACTATAAATAAGAACAATGAACGAAACAAGGGTTTCGAGATGAAAATATAACAAGGAACTGGAACAATAATAACAAAAGAAGGGATTTATAAATCACCAAGGAAAACTAGGTCAATATCATACACCGTTTCCTTTTATTTATTTCTAGGATTAGTCCTCTCGAAATCCTTGTTTCGTTCATTGTTCTAATTCCTTGATATTTCTTGTTATATTATTGTTCCAGTTCCTTGTTATATTTTCATCTGTTCCTTTTTGTTAAATTTCTAGGTCCTATATTCCACTTTCTTGAATTTCTTATTTTCTTACCTTTTATTCACGACTATTCCTTGATAAGATTTTGGCAAGTGTACCAAAAATTATCGAAGTAATAATAGATATCGTATTAACGAGGACCGTTGTTAACTTCTACTCGACAATGCCATTAACATAAATGATATATTAAATTCAGGGTTGCCCTGGGAAGTTTGGTTGGTTTTAGTAACACAAAAGGTTGAAAAGACGATTAAATTTGGTTTTAGAAATTTATGAGACTAATGGTTAAGACATTCGAATCCTCTGATGTTTGTATATGATAGTTTGCATCCCTTTCCAATCAATGTCTACCTAGTTTAACGATAGATTAAAAAAATGGTTATACTCAATCTTTTGACCTAGAATCCTCTCCTAAAGTATTAACCCCTTAATCTCTTAAGTGAATTAGAACCGTTGGAGGTTATAATAGTTCGTTAATCTATAGATCATAACCTAATAATTCTTCATCTCTAGCTTAATTACTTTGGTTAACCATATTTCCTAGATCAGATTCAGAAGCCATGACTAGTGGTCACTCAAGTTATAAGATCAATCCATACATTCAAGATGCTAGTGCTAGTAGTCAATCATAAACATACAAACATCATTAAACATAAGTAAACATAAATAAAACTAGATTTTCATTGATATTCCAGGGAGTTCATACAAATTAAGAAGCCATACAATTACATCAGATTCATCTAAATCTCAACCATAATGAAATTAGTTACTCATAGCTAAAGTACAAACAACTAATTCAAAATAAAGATTCATTACATGTATTGAAGGATTGACTATGATTTTTTATGGTCTCCCATCGGATCTCCAGTTGCTCAACTCCAAAATATGTCTTTTCTCTCTAAAATTTTGAACCCTTCTTCAGAAAATGTGTTTTCCTTATATAGACACAGTAAAACTCGGCCCCGATCTGCTAAAATCGTGGTCCGAAATCATCACTAACTCAAAAATCAATTGCCCGCTCCTGTGAAATCGACGCCCCATTTGTCCAAATCGGCGCCCGAAAAATGTCAAAAGGAATTGGTATTTTAAGGCCTGAAATCGGTGCCCGATTGCATGAAATTGGCACCCGATTGTGATATCTTATGCTTCAATGCTTTTTGTACTTTTTTAGCTTCCAACTCCCATAATTACAATGAATTTAACTAAAAAATGGATAAAAATGACTAATAAAAGAGAGATGACATAGTGTCATCATTCCTTGTTGTTCTTTCTCCAAAGTTATCATACAACCCTTGTTGTATATTGTTTATTCAAAAAAAAAAAAAGAGAAAAAAAGTTTCAATTTTTATTTTCTTAGTGCTATTTCGTGGAAGCCAATCAAAAGAAAAATATTTTCTTTACAAGATGTCTTGTGAATGATAAATTTTGTGGCTTGTACATTTATAGAAAATATTGGATCAACCTAGCAAGTACAACCATGGTGGAGAAGTGGGAACTTCCGATACTTGAGCATCACCATACATACTTTATAGTCTCGAGGATCCGAAGTTCCAAGATATGGCTGATGTTTTGATGACCAAACAAGTGAGAGTGTCATTCACAATTGGAGAATATGAAGATGAGGTGCTATGTGATGTTGTGCCTTATAAAACGAGGGATTTGTTACTTGGGCTTCCATAGCAGCAACAATGTTGCGCAAAGCATGACCAACTGTTAACCTGTAATTTCGACAGGCTCAATTAATGCAGTCAACATTTGTTGATTTTTGACTTTTCAAGAATCAAAGTCTTTATCTTCAACATGGGGATTTCGACAGAGTCTGGACTTGGCGTTTGGAAGAGTTTAAAAATTGCGAGGTTGTACAAGACGCGAGGCAGGATGCAAATTGGATGAAGCCAAGCGGTTACCATCGAAGAGGAAAGAATTTGAATTCAAAAAGTAGTTGTTTCCTTAGTGAAGATGTGGGGGACTAGTGGTTTTCGATGGAAGAAGTGCTGATCGTTGTAGATAGCCTTTTTAAGATATATTACTATGTATAAATAATAGTTTTCCATATGGAAAATAGGTCGCAAATCAATTATAGAAATTCTAAGCACTCGAAGTACTGACGTCTAGAGAAAAGAGTCATACAGAATGTATGTAATCTGATTTGTCGAACCACCTCTACATTAATGCAATGCAATTTCCCTTTTATTTAATTTTATGAGTTTTAAAATTTTAAAGTCTTTTATTTTCATTTATTGCATTTTCTTTTACTTTACCTTTTTTTTTTCTTGTCGAAAGACACCATAAAAATTCGTCTTGTTCATAAAGCAACATATGAATTAGATGAATGTTCACTCACTTTATGGAAAAACTTTTCACAACATGTCCTAGCATTTTTGGTTTGATCCTGCTTGTAATAACCAAAATCAACCCTTCTTGTTTACCAAAAACACCGGTAAACAAATTGGCATGCCCGGTGGGACCCTATTTGTGCAATTTTTGGAAGTAACTTCCATAACATTTCAAATATTTTTCTAATTGTTCTTGTGAAAATTGTTTTATGGAAATCTCTAACTATTTTTAGCAAACTTTTTATGGAAAAACTCTTGTTTGTGCATGCATTTAAGAAGTGGTAAAACTTTGAAAACAATGACTAAACCACCAATAGTGGTGCTTTTGCATCATCACAATAATCATGATCCTCTTCACAAACACAATCTACACAGGCATCTTCCCCTACAGTGGGTGCTAGTGGATCAACGGTCATGGGGCAACCATGGCTATGCCGGTTTCGATGAAAATGGGAGTAACCACTCCTATAACTGCTCTGACGACTGCCGATGGAATGAAAAAACCAGAAATGGGAACCTTTCTGCCTCCATTTACTACTAGTGTACCCGTGTCTACCAGTATTCCTGCCTCTCCAAACCCTCAAGTTAGAGCTAGATTTGATGATGGGTTCATAACCATGTAGAACCTCTATAAATTTCTTTTACGACTACCTATTAATGCTACCAATTATTATGACTTAATGTTATTATTATGATATGGTTATCTAACCCTAATGCACAATAAAATGACTCCTAAAATAAATGACAATAAAAGAAAAGAAAATGGTTAGTGCTAAATGGAAAATAAACTAGATGCAAACAGAAAAATAAACTATGTTAGTATGACTAAAATAAATTATATGATAAACTACACTCTAATAAAATGATTGAACTCGAACTAAATATTTTTGAAATTTTTGATTTTTTTTTGTATTTTTGATGTTTATTGAAAACAGAAAAATAAAATGCACAAAAATAAATGACAAAAAAACAAAGATAGAAAATAAGTAATTTGAATTATTTAGTCGAAAATATCAACAATCCTCGGCAATGGCGCCAAAAACTTGATGTGCGGATTAGGCAAGTGCACCAAATTGTTTACCAAGTAATAAAGTGATAAGTAGAGTATCGTATCCACATGGATTGTCGTTTTGTCCAAACAATTCACATTGCTTATTTTTAGTTTGACGATAAAATAAAATAATTAAGGGTTAGAGATTTGCAATAGATCAATGTACCTATTTTAGTTGCAGAAAAGTAAGCAGCGGTTAGGATTCTTTGAATCCCCCTATTTATATTGTTGGATATTAAATAACAGTAATGTCGCATTTATTTATCTTAGGTAGATTATACAAGTGATAAGGCCGTTGGGACTTTACTAGCCTAATCGGTCGTCAAGCTGCACCTGGCCAGTGTTCATGTAGAACAATCCATCTATGAATCTTAGGACACTCATATCACACTCCCTCTCGCTCTTAGTAGTTCTACAAACGGGCAGCCCTATCAGCAGCTACCTTACTAACGGTTTAAGAGAATGGTTCTATTAGGTTACAATTTATTTCCTTCAAGAAGACACTTGTTTCCTTAATTATTAACTAGTTACCACATAGGTTTAGCAGGTTTTACTCGAAATTAGTAATATCACCTCCTAAGTACTTACTACTAGGGTCAACTCGATTTCGGTATCTTTCTCTAGCTATAACTAATTACTTCCTAGACATATATATATTAATAGCAAGATATAAATATCAAAATATAAGCATCAAGATAGTAATATCAATATTAGGCTCTGTCACAACCTAAGTATCTAATCTAGGGTTGCGCTACTACAGAAATAAACTAGATTCCTAACAAAATTTAATAGGAACATAAAATAAAGAAAATATAAACGACATTAAATTAAATAAATATCCAACAAAAATAAATAGAGGTTCATCTTATAACTCTAACCTAAAAAGAATTAGTTACACATGGTAACTAAAAACAAATTACTAAAGATACAAACATACCCTAGAAAATAAAGGAGAAGATAGAAACTCCTCCAAAGCTCTAGAATTGCCTTCCTCTTGAACTGACACTATTCTGAACGAGAAATTCTGAATGAGGAAGACTGGTATTTATAGTGAGAGTTTCTAACTGGGTTTGGGCTAAAACCACGGGCTTTACCCACACAAAAACATGAAAAGACGCTTGCGCCCCACACATTTTGGATGCTCGGGGGGCATGCACAATGCTCTAGGTGCATGTGAGTGCAGCCAGAACCATGTTTTAGGCGCATGGCTTGCAGAAACCATGCCCTAGGCGCATTGTGTATGCTCTAGGCGCATGGTGATGCTTCACAGGCCCAGTTTCTCTGATTTCCCGTCGTTTTAGGTGTTCGTCTTCAAATAACTTGCCTCGGAACTTGGGAGCATAATTCCTCCCACAATAAAGTCTCCTGAGGCCTTTTGAATCTTCATTCTTGGTCTTGCCAAAGTCTTCACAAATCTTCGGATGTTCTTGACTTGCCGATTTGCATGATTTATTCGTGAATTACTTCAGAAACCCCCTAAAGTTGCTATGTTTCGGAAAAACTAGAATTGCATACTCAAATATAGAAAACAGTACAAAAGTCCTGAAATCATAGACAATCGTTCTAATACTCCTCATTTTTGCTACTAAAACCTACTGAAAATGACTGAAAAACATGCTAATAATAACCTAAGATGACATGTTATTACACGACATCACATTGAGTTTGGCCAGGGGGTGCACATGCATTTCTCCATGTCGTTGACACTTGTCGCATGTCTTTACGTATTCCTTAGAGTTTGTGCCCATCATGGGCTATTAT
>Ga0315913_1004948_pt1 | contig 16144 bp, 10 predicted proteins | sample MpolsnodulesMG_FD_207736 | JGI IMG/M metagenome (GOLD analysis project Ga0315913, IMG submission 207736) | Medicago polymorpha root nodule microbial communities from Los Angeles, California, United States - small nodules | ecosystem: Host-associated > Plants > Roots > Nodule | place: USA... | reverse complement strand
AGAGTTTTGCTAGTTTCATTGGTGTCACAGTTCGTCGGTTAGTTCCAATTAGCTTGGACAATTGGAGTGCAAAAAGAAACAAAGTCGTTGTGGATGTCTATAAAGAAAACATTTGGGATGAAATTCAAGTAACACACTAACTCAATCTAGTTGTAAAATTTTATTTAAGTTAATCTATTTGCGGGGCTGTTGAAATAAAAGTTTAGAACTAAACTGAACCTTGAATTGAACTAATCTCCCTTTTAAGAAATTGAGCTATATTAAAGTTAATCTATTTCTATTTTTGTTATAATTGGTCATGATATACATTGTCTTGTAGAAAGCTTTTGTAATTGGCAATGAACATCGTGAATATGTATTAAGAGAAGCTGGAAAGTAGCATCGGGCGTTCAGAACCAAAATTGCCAAGTTTTTTTTCTTCTGAAAGATAGTAATGGTGATTTTAATAAACAACGTCCTGCAAAATATTCTTACTGTATAAAACAAGAGCATTGGGATAACTTTGTAACTCTGCGTATGAGTACACATTTTCAGGTAATATTTTTATTACTTAGTTACGGATCCTTGATGTTTTACATGCTAATAGTTTTACCTCATCATATTACAATTTAAAATTCTAGTATTAGTGATATTGTTGGGGGATACCCTTTTATTAGCCAAATAACTTTATAATTATTGCAGAAACTTAGTATTGAAAATCGAGAAAGTGCGTTGAATCCTCAACATCCATATAGAAAATCATGTTTGGGTTGTGCTCGTCTTGAAGAGGATATGGTAAGTTTATGTATAAAAGTGTTGTATAAGATGGTAAAAATGTTTTGTAGTTGTGTTAATTTTTCAAAATGTATATATAGATAGAAGAGTCTGGAAATGATCCGATAACCCGTTGTCAAGTGTGGAAGGCTGCCCATGTCAATAAAGATGGAGTGATTGATAATGACAATGTTCAAGGAGTTGTGGATGAATGTGTAAGTCAAATATTAATATTTTGCATGCATGTCAGATTCTCTTGTTAATTATGATGATGGTTAACAAGTTTTTTCTACTTATCAATGTCAGGAGAAGTTAACACAATCTTTAACTGAAGCACAGAGAGAAGACCTTGGTCCTACATATATATTATTTAAGGCTCTAAATAATCCCTGAAACTACTCTGGCAGTGTTAGGAGTTATGGATTTGGGGTATGTTCTAGAGACATATTTCCACGTCAAATTCGCCCTACGCAAATGGACCTTGAAAAACTTTATGGCATGTGCAATACACTGAAGAATAGAGTTGAGGTGTTAGAGAGAGAGATAAGTTGGAGAGAGATAAGTTAGAGAGGCAACAAACCAATGAAATAATAGAGACACATCAACCTGAAAGAGTGGCAGAAAGGCAACATGCTCAAAAAGTAGCAGAGAGACGACAACCAAAAGAAGTGGTAGAGAGGCAAAAACCTAGTGATAAAAGGTCATGCAACGCTGTATCATTTGGCAACATTCTGGAGGTAATTACTTTGTTTATTAACTCATAAATTCCAATATTTATTTTGCTCAATAATGATAATAATGTTTACATTCATATCGCAATGGTTTATGGTCTTTTATCTGTTGATATCTATTTATCATCCCCAAGTCGGTGTTTGGTTGCTCGTGGTAAACTATATAACACCGAAGGTAATATAGTGCACGACATTACATTACCACCTGGATATGTCATGGTTAAGATTGAAGTTTCTATTGTGCCAAATGCTCCATTGCCTATATCTGCTGAATATGGAGATGTATCCATGGTTGGTCAGACAATAGGAACAATTGTGCCATGGCCACTCAAACTTCTTCAATTTGTTGGTGAATGTGATAAGGTAAATTACTTATTATCTACTTGCTTGATCGCATGGTAATATATACCTGTTTTATTATTTTATCACTAACCTTCATTAATGTAACTATGTCGATTCCTAATCAATTCCAAAACAAAGATAAGAATATCCAACGAAGTGCTGGATCAGTTTCATCACCTAACAAAAACAACAAAAAATTAAAAATTCAAGAGTCCCCTAAAGTTGGTGGTTCATCTGGTCTTGCAAATTTATTGTTCCTTGAAATGTATACAACAAAGATGATGAAGGCTAGATCCTCAATTCATATAAATATGGAGGAGAGTATATTTGGTGAAGAGTTTTTAGAGCGTCTACCGGTAGATGATATAAAAAAGATTATTGATCATAACTGGTTAAGTGCCTTTATTATCATTGTATTTGCCAGGTACCTCTATTATTACCAATGTTCTCTAATCTGACCAATCAATTAATATTAATGTTATTTATATTGTGAGGTAATATTAATATCTTTAATTGTTTTTAATTTGAAGGTACTTGTTTGACAAGTTCATTAGTCCAAATAGATTAATAACCAAGTTCTCCTTTGTATCCCCACTTGTATCACGGGACGATAATCAAGGAAATGCTATAGCAAAAATACTCTTGAAAGATAAGGAGATCAAGGATAGGATGATTCTTGCACCTTGCAATATAGGGTGAGAATTCTATTCAAATTTTTATTTATGTCAACAAAATATATTGAATGCAAATTTTTTATTGTAATATTTAAATGTTTGGTTCAGTAAACATTGGGTGTTGCTTGTAATCAATCCTGATGCTGAGATGATATATTACATGGACCAGTTGAATGGTGAGCCAACAAAATATCAAAGTTTAAAAACAAAATTTGATAAGTGAGTATCAACTCTTTTAATTTCACATTTATATAAGTATGATTATTTATAATAATTACTCATTTCAAGTTAATTAATCTTCACAGTGCTTTGCAAATTTATCGTGCCCATATTAATTCTAAAGTGTCCAAGTCAAAGAAAATCACATGGCCAAAAATAAAGATATGTTGAAATTAAAGTAGTTTTTATACAATTATGTAGAGTAAAAGTAATTGATGTAAATTTTGTTTTTGCAGTGCCCCCATTAAATTAATGTTATTGACTGTGGATATTTTGTAATGCGATATATGAAAGAGGTCATCATGGAAAATGAAAATATGATCCTCATAAATGTACGTGATTTTAATTATTATTAATTTGTAATCATCTTAATGTAATTTAGTTCTAACTCAATTTTATTTATTTATTTATATTTGAAGTACTTTCCTGACCACAAATGCCGCACCTACTCTAAAGATAAGTTAACTGATGTCAAGGAGGATTGGGCTACCTATGTGGTGGATGATGTTTTTGGTGAGTTTTTGTTGTCTTTTTCTTTGTTTTTTTTCCCATTATGGTGTACCCTTTTTTATGATAAATAAAAACAAATTTGGTAAGCATAAAAAAGTAATCTATTAGCTATAGTGATACACAACTCAAGAAAATAAAGACATGTATAATAATTTCATATAAACATCTGACTTAAATGTTTGACTTTTGAAAGCTGGTGATTTTATTGTTTATGTTATAAGTAGTTTGTTACCTTGAGATTTTGAACTGGTTTTAGTTAATATTTTGCTTTGAAACTATCGATAAGAGAAAAGAGTACAGGGTTGTTCAAAATAACTGTTTAGTTGACCTTTTTAATTTTACCAAACTGTTTTGACAATTCAGTTTGACTTAATAATATTTCTTCCATGAAATAGGAAACCAAGAAGCTGTTATACTTCCTAACTAGGTCATTGTATATGTGATTCATATTGAATTAGAAGATTGAAAGTGTTGGGGTTAATTTGCAGCTATGAGAGATGGACAATTTGGATTTTCTTGGTTCAGTTGTTGTTACGTGCAGGTTGAAAAGTGCAATTGGTTAGGTGAAGCTGTTATTAGTTGTTGCTGTTGTTTTGTCCTTGTTTTTTAATTTATGTGGTAATTCTTTAGTTAAGGAAATATGAGTAGAATATTTGTTTGAAATATTGTTTTTAGCATTGTGGTTTTATCCACAATTTTGATTATGTAATTCCCTCTGTTATGATATTTGTAGAAAGATTTTTGGATTAATGCAGATTGATTGATCATATTGCATATGCAATGAGTAATTGAAATGTTATTTGGTATTGGAAATTGAATATAGGTTTTTAACCATTGTTTTGAAATTCTCAATTTGAAAAGAATATGGCTGCATTTGGGTTACAAACCAATCATTATAATAATTTTGCACCTAGATTTAAAAAAAAAAGTGGCTTTTTAATAGCACTTTGTAAAGGAATGACTATTAAAAATACACATATTATATGATAGCACTTTTAAAGGAAACGCTATTAAACACAACATAAATCCTATTCAATAGACCTCTTTGATAGCACTATAATGATACTACAATAGCACTTTCAGGAAATGCTATTAAAAACCAGGCTTTTAATAGAACTTTAAAAGTGCTATTGAAGAGGATGCACTTACAATAGCGGCGCGTTTAATAGCTTCAAGGGTGAAAATATACAAGTTGAAAAAGTTTCACATTGCTTTGAATTGTTAACGAAGTGGTACAACAAGATAAGTAACGTTGTTTCTTGACGTGCAAAACAAGTAAAGTTGTTTCTTGAAGTGCAAGACAAGCAAAGTGGTTCTTTCACTTGTCTCCTTTCTTGATTGGATCTCCATCTAACAGTTTAAGCATTTAGAAAGCTAGTCATTTAATGTAGTAATGTGAGAGGAAATGCTTTAATTTTTTTTTCCAGATTCATTGCAGTGTCTTCAAAGATTTAAACATACACAAACAAACAATGATGATAAATTACCATCCAGATTTCCTTCCATTTCCATGACAAGCACCGATTGGTACTAAATTAAGAGTATCATTTAATTGTTTGTAACCGGAAGCATCCACTTTCGTCTTAGGCAGACATGAAATTGAAAATGGTTTATTACATAAATTTTGGCATAGATTCTTTAAAATGAAGCCATATGACATTAGACTAGTTCAATATCTCTTTCTGTGTGTATCTTGTATAAAGCAATCAAATTCCTTTTACAGTACATTTTTGTCTTGCCTGAAAATGCAGAAGATTCATAATTTAAATGACTACATGCATACACTTTCGTCTTAGGCGGAGAGGAAAACCTAGTAACCTGCAAACAATACTTTAATGGATCAGCAAGACTCTATTTGAAACACAATATCAACTGCTTAACAAGAATAATGACTGTCTTTTTTTTTTTGGAAGGAAGAATAATGACTGTCTTAAATATTATAAAAAAAAATTAGCCATGCCTATATTCATCTACTTTCCTTTAACTTGAGATTCATAGCTGAATCATTATTGATTTAACTGCAACACTGTTATTAATAAGTAAAGACAATGTAACATTTTTACCCTATGATCTGTTTTTCTAGATCTAAACACAATATAACATTAATTAAGCCATATTACATATTGTGCATCGTTATACCAAAAATATGATTGACTAGAAACTTCTGAGGTGGAAAATTTAACTTATACTCCCCTTTGATCATTGATATAATCTCACTATATTATCCTTTATTATACAGTACAGAAACTAAAAAGGCCAATCAACAAAAATTACTTGTATACGGTACATGAGAATTTCTACTGAGTATGGTAAATTTGGATAAAATTAAAATAAAATTGGGTAGAATTTCTACCCCTAATTCTCATAAAACAGGGTAAAGTAAAGTTTTAGATAATCCTTTTTCTCCATTTGCAAAAATCTCATCTATCAGTAAAAGAAGTGGGAAGGGATCACAACCTCCAATGTGAAGTTTGGGCTAGAGAGAATTGATGGAAGAATCAATTTTGGTTTGCGGAATTTTCAAATCGAGGATGTCTTGTTACAATCAGGATTGCACAAGGTATTGATAAGTACAAGAGCATTGATCAGCAACGATGCGAAGTGTGTTATGAGATTATATCGATGGTTGAAAAGCTTCCTGCTAACATAGAAGTTGTACCACAAGTTTTAGCCTGATTTTTGACATACAGATATTTGATAAGTGTTCAAAAGTGATCTAATTCATGTGTTAGTTTAGGTATTTTGGTGATTTGTTTTACAAGTTATTGATGGAAAAACTTCAATTATGTGCATTAATGCCATTTATGCTTTACATCCCTTACTTAGCCCTTTTTGTGCAGGAAAATACAAGTAAGGATAAAAAATAGCCAAAGTTCACAAGAAATTCGCCAATAGTGAAATTCGTCCGGGGAGTGTACGTCGTCAGCGAAGTTTTGGCGAAGTTTAGGTAGCAGAAATGAAGAAACTTGCCATTAGCCATATTTTCGCCATTAGCGAAAATCTTCCAGGGAGGTTTCACCATCAGCGAAGTTTCAGCGAATCTCAGGAAGTTCAAGTGGATAAGAGACACATGAAGCAACTCCATTGGTGCAGAGGCAGATTTCATGCATTTCGCTAATAGCGAAATAGTTGGCTATTAGCGAAATTGCGCAGACTTGGCCCATATAAATAGCTTTTTCTTCTCTTTCATCTCATTCACTTACTGTTTTATTGCAATTTTATGCATTTAGAGAGAGAAATAGAGCATTTCTAGAGAGAGAAACACAAGCAAGGTTGTTAGAAGTAGATTCTTCCCAAGATTTGTTGAGACATCATGAATCTTAGCATGAAATCTTCATCTTTCTGTCATCCTTTGCAAAGCTTTCATAGACATATGTAGCTACATCTACCGTTGTGGGCTTTGAGGTATTCAAACAAGCTATTATGTAATCTTTTGATCATTTAATACATGGTTCTATCTTATTTATTCAATAATGTTGTTATTCTTGCATTTAATGTTTTATTTAAGATTTGAAATGCTATTGAAAAATACTTTTGGATCTAGGGTTAGAATAATAATCTATCAAAAATTTTATTCTAGACATAGAGTTTAAGTTTTGATAATCACTTTGCAATCAAGAACTTAATGCTTTTGGATCGTTTAATAGATTGGGAAATCATCGATTAAACGATACGAATGAACTCATGAAAGTATTTAGACATGAATACCGATTGAAATCACGACGTTATTTAGACATAAATAACGTTGTCGAGTGGTTGTGATAATACCGTTTAAAGAGCTAGAATTCGTTATTTGATCGAGAGATTGCAGTTGTTACATTTGGTTGATTATCTCTAACCCCAAGTGAAATGACCCTATCTCGTCTTGATTTACTTTTTGTCGAATAGTTAAATAGTTTTACACAAACAAACTTTTATACCCAAATACTTAAGATGATAATTATTCGTTAAAATGCTTATGCGATACGCTAATCCCTGTGGACACGATCCTATTATACTCTTGTGTAAATAGTTTTATTACATCTAAAAATCTTACATCAATATTCTTGGAGAAATCTAGCTCCGAGTGAAGTATACTACTTATGATGGAGTATGATAGTACTTTTGAAATATGATTGTCATCAATGACAATCATACAGTTTATGGCAGAGTATGATATGTCTTTCGAACTATGATTATTTGTGAGGACAATGGAAGCAAATGTATCATTATCAATCAAGGTGAAGATTTTTGGTGTTAATTGAAAATATACACGTTGTGGAAGTTCTAAATTGCTTAGAATTTTAAAAGAAGATGTAGCTTTTCAGTGGAAGATTGATAGCTGAGGCCTGAGGGTGAATGAATAAATTTTTTTTGTTTTTTAATTGTTTTCTAATGAAACAAATTTCTCACTATAGAATTACTGATTTGCTCAAAGTCACATGGCAGTGTCCACTTGATAGGGAGTGCGACATCATGCAGGTCAATAAAATGTTATATTAGCATCATACTATCATTTTTTATAAAACTATCTATCTACAAAGCTTACAAGCCAAGAAAGATGTTAAATACAATGTAATGTACACAAAAAGACAATACATTGAAACATCTTGGTAAACTACCTAGAAATAATTTACATTCGGAACCTAGTAGTATGTACATAGAAATCAATCCAACATTCAACCTTCAGATGGGACATCCATTTTCCGAGTCTGTGAATGAAACATTTCAATTATATCGGCAGCTGTGCTACATTCGTCTGGGTTTCTGTCCGATACACTGTAAATAAATCTTGGAAATCTGATAAACTGTCATGCAGCTTTCCTTCCTTGCCAAGCAGCAATTGGTACTAAATTTGTGACTATATCATTTAATTTGTGACCAGATGCATACACTTTCGTCTTAGGCAGAAAAGAAAACCTGCAAGGAGTACTTCGATGGATCAGCAAGACTGTATTTGAAACATAATATCAACGGCTTAACACGAATAATCTGAGTGTCTTAAATACTATAAAAAATTGAGATCCAGAGCTTAATCATCATCGATTAACTGCAACATGATTAATAAGTAAAGAAAATATAACATTTTTACCCCATCTGTTTTTCTAGATCTAAACACAACGTAACATCAATTAAACCATCTTGCATATCGGATATCCTCCTTTTCTATGTTTAAGTCTTCATTTTCATCGACAAGTGAGTCTTTTCGTCGTGGCATCCGAGTTTGATCACCGATTCACCGAAAAGGCCAATCAACAAAATTACTTGTTTGGTCCATGACAATTTCAACCAAGTTTGAAACTAATTCTTTTAAATTTAGGTAAAATAAAGTTTTAGATGATTACGGTTCTCCATTTGAAAACATGATATCGTAGACAAAGATGAAAATGCCCACCTGCATGAATATATTAGAAACAAATCCTGAGAATTCAACTAAAAAGAGAGTCAAAGAAGAGAAGTACAAAGAAACATTAGAAATTCCCCCAGAACAGAAACAAAGGCTAGACATTTCTACTAAATATAGGTGAAAATGATATCCAATGATGTTTACAAACTCAGATGCCAGAATGGAAAGACTCACTTGTCGATGAAAATGAAGACTTAAACATAGAAAAGGAGGATATCCAAGATGCTTGTGATGAAACCAAATTTGGCTAGTAGAATTTGGTTATTCAATTGTCTAGTTTTATTGTCTAAGTTGCCTTCAAATTTGTGTCCATAATTGTCATTTTAATGTATCAATATTTCCCAGAATTTCGTTTAGGGACACATAGTATTTCGAATTCTACTTCTTTAACAAAAAGATGACAGATTGGGAGGATTTGTGACCATTCTTTCAATATGTAATCTTTTTCCTTGCCTTAATAAATGTCTTCTTTTTATCTATGAAAAGATAGATCTTACCACCACATTATCAAGAAACATTTGGTGACCAAAAAATCCTCCAGCGTTTCAGAAAAATTATATGGAAGAAAACAGATCAGGGAATCTTGAAGTTGATTCATCTCCATTTTCTGAAAAAACGTGGACTGATCCATACCTGGACTGGAATTACATTTATCTCAGTTTAGCAAGTCATATGAAAAAGAGGTATGCACTGCACTCCTACCTTTAAGCCCATTTTGAAAAGGTACATAACTTTGGTTCAGCTAATTTCAAGGAATTTTTTTCATTGACAATTGATTTATTTTTATTTTCATTCATCTCATAATAGCTTTTAGTATGTATTTTAATAAAACTTTATATAGAAATGCCTGAGCAGGGCCAATACATGAAATAGCATATACTTTGCAAGCATAGGCTTGATTGGATTTCCTGGAACCATTGATAAACTTGAAACTGAAAACTCAATGCCTTTGTTCATGTGAGAAAGGAACTACGATATCCTTCATAAAAAGACAATGAAAATGTGAAACATCATCAGAATAGTGCATTATTGCTCATACAAGGCCAAAACAAGGTAGATATAATCCTCAAGAGTAATGACTACTATAACTCGTAAAAGTCTAGAGGATTCTGCATCTTCTACCATGTATACATGATTAGCATGCCCAGAATATTTCATAGGATATGTCAAAACTACTTGTACGTCTTATGTAAAAAGAGACGATGAAACCAAACATAACTCGGCATACACTTCGATACTCCTCCGTTTCAGGATTGAAACATGCCATGACAAATGACCAATTGGTGCTAAATCAAGAGTATCGTTTAATTTGTGCCCAATAACTTGTAAACAGTGTTTCAATGGATCAGCAAGACTGTATTTGAAACGCATTATCAACTGCTCAACACGAATAGTCTGACTGTTAAATATTACTAGAAAAAATTAGCAATGCCTATATTCATCTGCTTTCCTTTAACTTGGGAGTGACGATTTTACGAATGGAGGTTAGTTCCAAAGAGGAGAGAGAATCTGCATGAAGCTCTGGGTGAGTGTGAGAGCGTTGTGGAATAACCACTCCATCTAATTCGTTGATTCGTCTTCCTTCTTCATCTTCTTCTATGTTCTTTTTTTTTTTGAACCATTCTTCTATGTTCTTTACTCTTCGGTTTTGGAAATTGAAAATGGTTTATTACACAAATTTTGGCATAGATTCTTCTTACATGAGTGAACATGGACGTTTAAAAAGCCTTTCCCTTTTTTTCTCATTTCATTTTACTTCACTATTGGAGTTTGTCTTACAAATGGTGTCAAAAACAAGTCCCACATTTACGACATTAACAAAAACGTGAAGCTTTATATCAAAAAAGAAGTTTGAAAGAAATATCGAAGAATAGTTGTGGAAATTAAATATATTTAACTTTGTTCTTCATTTTATAGAAGAAAAAAAATTAAATTTTACATCAAAATTACACATTTCACTTTTAAGTTTATTTAATTGAATATTAACTTTTAAACTACAACAAAATAAAATTTTAAATTAGTAAATAATTGTTTACTTTTTGCTTGATAAGTCTTCTAGGACGCAAGATGTATCGTAAGTGTAAGACAAGCAGATTGATGTACAGACTTTATTTGTAACAAGATTCAACAATTAGAAACACTTTAAGCTTGTATTTGTCTTTTTATTTTTATTTTTTTATCTCTTATACCCTTTTCTTAGAATGTTGTGAGATGAAGTTGGGTATTTGCTTCGGAGGGTGTGGATGTAATGAGATCAGTGTGTGTTTGAGAGTAGTATATGCGTTGTAAAAATTTGCATAGTGTTATTATCTGGTTTTTGTTAGACAATGGTCGTTGTTTTTTCTCTAGTTTCAAAGTTTCCACGTTATATTTGTATGTATTAATTGTGTTCTTTTATTTTCTCTATGCCATTGTTTTTTTTCTTCCAACAATGACTATCAGAGCTTTTGGTTTGGAACAAGTATAAGAATCTTTTTATCTTCTGTGATAGCATTGTTTGATCTTTCCACATTATAAAAGAAGGGTGGTATTGTGAAAGTGTTGCAATCAGAAGCTCCGTTGTGAAGTTTGGGCCAGAGAAAATGGATGGAAAAATCAATTTTGGCTTTTGGATTTTCAACTCAAGGATGTGTTGATACAATCGGGATTACATAAGGTGTTGATTAGTACACGAGCATTGATTGACATTGATACAAAGTGTGTTGTGAGATTATATCGGTGGTTGAAGAGCTGGTTGTCAACATGCAAGTTGCACCAAAAGTTTTTAGCCTGATTTTCGACATACGAATATTCTTTGAGGAATTTAGCTTCGAATGAAGTATACTCCTTAAAATGGAGTATATTAATAATTTTGAACTCTAATTGTCAATAAAAACAATGTGATAATTCTTGTAGTGATTTAGTTTCAAGTGATCATACTCTTTATGATGGAGTATGGTAATTCTTCGAACTATGAATGTTAGTGACAACAGTGGAAGTATATATATCAATTTCAATCAAGGTGGAAATTGTTGGTGTTGGTTGAAAACTTACATGTTGAAGAATTCCTACATTACATAGAATTGTAAAGGAAGAGGTAGAACATGACAAACAAGATTGTTTCTTGACGTTTAAGACAAACAATGTTGTTTCTTGAAGTTCAAGACAAGCAAAGTGGTTCTTTCACTTGTTTACTTTTTTGCGTGGCAAGTCTTGTAGGAGAGTCATAATCATAACACTAACATTACACCTCTTAGAGTATCAATTTAGTAATTTATTTGAGTATCGTATGTCCTTTAAGTACAACTAAAAGGATAAAAAAAAACTTGACATTTGATATGTTGAAAAGCATATTTAAACCCACAATACTCATCTTCTTTGCACTTAGTAATGTACTTTGATGGTTAGCTTGGCTCTTTAAAATCAATATATATCCCTCTTTCTCACACGCTACCACACATGTGCTCTATTCTTGTGTTTAAAATGCACTACCCATAATACCCCCCTTTCATATATTATCAAAACTGGATGAAACTGATTTTGATCCTTTGAATTCAATATAGCTAGTCAATCACCCTCCATAGTTTGTTTAAATTAACAACTCACTTCTCATCATAGTTCATTTTTTTGCATCTACATAATCTTTTTGTCCGTGTGATCTTTTGATATGTAATCTACACTATGTGATTTACAATATGTGATTAGTCTCACATAGATTGATGGCCCAAAACTCTGTTGGGTCACTGGGAGAGCTCGGGGGACCGTCCACATTGAGGCTAGAACAACCGCATAAGCAAGAGAGACACCACACTCTTACCCAAAACCTTAAGACTATGAGTTTATGGGTCCTCTTACTTATAAGGTGTTCAACCTTTACTTTTCTATCCGATGTGGGACATATAATTTACACTTGCACACAACACTCTCCCTCAAGTGTGAGTCCATCTTTCATCATGCTCTCCCTTCAAGCGAAAGCTCTTACTTACTTGTATCGTCGTTGCTGGTTTCTCCGCAAACGGACCGACACGTTTGTACCACCGTTGCTGCTTTCTGCACAAACAGACTGGTTGTCTCGATAGTACCTTCACCTAACCGGCTCTGATGCCACTGTTGGGTCACTGAAGAGGAGCCAGGGGGACCGTCCACATCGAGGCTAGAACAACCACACAAGCAAGAGAGACGCCACACTCTTACCCAAAACCTTAAGGCAATGGGTTTATAGGCCCTCTTACTTATAAGGTGTTCAACCTTTACTTTTCTATCCGATGTGGAACATATAACTCACACTTGCACACAACAAACTCGATCTAGCATGTCGGAGACCACTTTTTATTTATCTTTTCATCTGCAACGTGCTTTTGGGATCACTCGTCAAAGATGTCATTTTATTTCAGTAGTTGTAATTTCCTTAATTAGCTAGTTTAGAAAAAATCTTTATCTTAGTAGATGCTTAAATCCTTAATTGAATTTTTCTTATCATAATGTTGGTTTTATATGTATGAAAGAGAAGCTCACATCCTTAAAATCCATTGATGATTGGATTTACTTTTGTATCATAACATTGTTTTATCCTAAATATTGTTTGTATCATAACATGGTTAGCATTCTCCTTATATAAGGACCGCAACTTCTTCTTTTTTGCTTCGACATACTTTAGCACTCCTCATCCATTGCAATAATAATAGACACAATAAACTAAAACAAGAAAATATTTTAAATGTAATATATTAGTACGTAAATTAGGAACTAAAAAAATTATTGAATAAGCACATTTTTTCACATACACACTTTTCTTTATTATCTTCCACTATATTCAATGATGAAGAATAACGAGGGATTAAAGATCTTAAATTTGTTTATATTATTTTTAGCTTTTCAGTAGGTGATTGAGATAAGGGTGAAAGAATATAATCTGTTTTAATTGTTTTCTAATGAAACAAATTTCTCAATTTATAATCATTTCCTTCTCAATTTAGATATTTTATAATATTAGTATATAATTTCATTATACAAATAAATAATGATGATCAAAGAATGTTGCCACCAAGGTCGAATAATCATTTGCTTGAAGAATTGGTAAAAAGATGGGATGATAGGAGTGGGGGGTTTGCTATACAAGGTCGGATAATACAGTTTACACCTTTAGATGTATGTTTTGCGTTGGGACTTCGTATAATAGGTGAACTTCAAAAAAGACCCTACATCCACTACGAAAGCAATGTTTGATAATGAAGTCATCAATGTGAAAACAATTTATGATAAAATTATTAATATGGAAGGAGACGAAGATGTTGAGAAGTTTTGCCGACTTTATTTACTTCTTGGTTTTGTCGAGTTCTACTTTCCAAATTCAAGTGTTAAGGTTAGTGGTTGGTGCCTAAAAATGTTAGATGACTTGAACTCCATTGGGAGATACAATTGGGGTGTCGATGTTTATGAAACTCTTGCTTGCAGTTTAAATCGAGTAGCGCCTCTTTTTTGTGAAGGAAAAAATTCTTCACGATTACAAATTAAGGGATGCGCTCTTGTATTACAGGTATGTTATTGTATGATCATTTTATACGTTTATAGGCCACTCTTTGTCATCATATATATCAGTGAAGAGTATAATATATATGTCAAGAATGAAATCTAACATAGTTTATATTAGTTTATATATTACAAGAGTTTATTGAGTTTGAGTTTTTGGATTCTAAGGTTAATGTATCCTCATAATGCTGCTTCTTTTTCTTCATGATTTCTTGACTTGATGTTTAAGCTTATTTTATGAAAGTGCGAATTGCGATTGAATATGAAATTAAGAGTTGTGGGCTTGATTGTTGTTTTCAGACTGAAAAGAAATTGTTATGAATTGTATGTTGGTTTTTACTAATTCTGCTATATACTTGTTGCGTCATTTATCTACAAAAGTTTTGCATATACTTAATATTGTATTATGATTGTGACCTTGAGTTTTGATCGCAACTTATGTTGGGTTACATAAAAAATTGTGAAATTTAACTTTAATTTGATGTTTACTTTTTGTCTTCATGCCATATTGTGACATGATTATAATTGATCTTTTGTTCATTGATATTTAGAGCTTGTTAGTAACTGTGATTGAAACAAGTGTAACTCACATTAAAATGTAGTAATAATTTGTAAGCACTTTTAAATAAAATGATTGATGTTGAATTTGAGTATATCAACTTAACTCTATATGACATAGGATGAAGTTTTATAGGAGATGAAAGAGCATTTTTCAAAAATGTACATTTATCTTATTAATTGGAAGTAAGTGTTGTGATGGCAACATTTATCTTGTATGTGAAAATTTAAACTATAAAACCGCAATACTGAGTTAGTATACTAAAGGCAATTACTAACATTCTCATTTGAAAAAATGTTTGAGATTACAACATGTCCTCCCTCCACTTCGGTCCAATTGTTAGTGCGTGGAAAACGCTTATATGGTCCACTGTAGAGGCTTAAATGTTCAACCCGCCCATATCTACTCAAATGACAAATAAAATTAACATAAACAACATTTAACATAACTATAGATATAATTAAAAAAACAAAACCCATTCAATATTCGATACCTGCAATACGGCTGAGCAACCAGAAATGTGTATAGTTGTATCATTCTTTTGTTGATGGTATTTTGACGCTGCACTACTAAAATTTTCCATTAAATCATCGTAAACAGCAACACCACAATTATATGTACTAAGGGCGTCTAAATCATCAACAAGGTTAAAGAAATCTTTTTTAATATTACCGTGTGATTTCGGAAAATATAAGACACACAAGGCAGATAAGATGTAAACTCTACAAAAATCATCTATGTTGTCCCCTTCTTGAAGGACCTACAGATTTGAATGTACACTATTAATATCAATTACTTCATTCACATCAAACAATGTTCTAACATGACTAACCCTATCAATCGTTTCCGGCAAAGCCTCTCCTACAATAGGCAAACCTAGAGCCAAACAAAGGTCTAGATGTTTAAAGGCCACAGTCCTAACGCCTACTCTAAATCCTAAGCTACTTGCATCCCACCTATGCAATAATTCCTTCAATAAAGTACCATTCATTCCTATATAGGTCTTCATTTCCACAAGATATCGGAACGGAGTTTTCATAATTCTACTCCTCTGTGCATCAGATAATTTTCGGTTAATATCTACTAACTTATTGGTACGAGGCATTTGAGTCTTTATATGTGGCTGAAAAATGAACATTATTCATTCATTAATGGCATAAAACAAACAATTTTTTATCCATTAATGTTTTATGCCACGTTATGGAACGTTATGGAACAAAAATTGTTTGTGGGTCAAATGGGGTGAAGATTCAAAATAATCATGAAAAGGGGTTTTTAGAATTTTACATGGAGAGGACAATTTTGGTATTATTGTAAAATTTTAAGTAAATATGGTGTAACTATAAATATACGGGATGAGACTAGAAAAAGTCATCGTTAAATTGCTAAAAAAAATTACACATGAAAAATACGCATTTGACCCCACTGCAACTATTTAATATTCGGTAATCGCAACAATAGT
>Ga0315913_1004947_pt1 | contig 16145 bp, 13 predicted proteins | sample MpolsnodulesMG_FD_207736 | JGI IMG/M metagenome (GOLD analysis project Ga0315913, IMG submission 207736) | Medicago polymorpha root nodule microbial communities from Los Angeles, California, United States - small nodules | ecosystem: Host-associated > Plants > Roots > Nodule | place: USA... | reverse complement strand
GCAGAACCATCAACAGGGTAGAATCGGCTCATGCTTTAGTAAAGAAATATTTGGACAATAGTGTGGGTGATTTGGGTACTTGTTGGGAGAAAATACATGACATGTTGGTTCTTCAGTTCACTGCGATACAAACAACATTTGGTCAGAGTGTTATCATATTGGAACATAGATTCAAAGATGTCACTTTGTACTCCCGTTTAGGTGGTCATGTGTCAACCGTCACCATCACCAACAACTTCATCATATAAAAGAAAAAAAGGTGCTCGTCTTGGTAAAACATCACTTTCCCCACTTCCACCACCTTCTCGGTATCTAAAGCCTAAGGTTATTCGTGTTATGAGGCCTATTGATAATATGTCACGCTTCATGCTTCCATTTATTGAAAAAGTGGTGGATGTTATAGACGATGGACATTGTGGATTTCGGGCTATAGCCGAGTTCATGGGATTGACCGAACAAAATCATATCATGATTCGTAGACATCTTATTCAAGAGTTGAAAGATCAGAGATGATTATGTTGAAGTATTTGCGGGTGAGGATCGTTATAACTACATTTTAAATGGCTTACATCCTCCCGCAAATATGAAAGGTTGTGCACATCTTGTTGATAAGTGGTTGACTTTTCCCGACATGAGACATATTGTTGCTAATTATTACAAAAGGTGTGTGGTCGTGTTGACAAATCTTGAAGTTGAAAAATCAAAATCTTTTTTCCCACTAAGAGGGCCACCACCGCTTGGTAAGCAAAAAAACTCTCATCATGTGCCTTGGGGTAATTCCGAATCATTTCGTGCTTATTTATTTGAAAAATGGTTGTCCACTACCTCCATCATCTACGGAGTGGCACAATCACAAGAAAGAAGATGCGGTGACTTGGGAAGATGAGTATTTGTATCAACATGAGTTGTTCCGAAAGCTCATGGTTATTGAAAGTGGAAACAAACCGCCGCAACCACAAAAGGAGTCAAATAAAGTGGCGCCTATTTTGTTGGACACTCCCAAAACACCAAAGCAACAATTTGAAGTTATTGCGGAAGATGAGGAAGATTCTATTTCACTTGATCTTCCCCAATCACTTGGTCTTTAATGAGTGATTTTTTTGTCGGTGTTAGTCCTTTTTTTTGGTAGAAGTATATTTTGGGGTCGAAATTGTAACGCCAATTTTTTGTGGCCAATATATAAGTAACATTATGTAATTTATATAAATATATGATAATATGACTTTTATGTGGTGAAACTAGTGCATACTTGTTAATGTTTATACATTTATGTTTACGCATTTTATGTACATTTTATTGATTATTACGTTTCGTTTAATTACATTCAAATGCTTTTGTGAAGTGAAACATGTCTGAGGTTGCAAAAATTGAAGGCCGTGTTAGGTACTCCGCTTTTAAAAAGACAATTAAGGTTATGATAACGCCGACCGACTCTCTTGATGATTTGAAGGCACAACTTAACACATATTTTGAGCATCTTGGTGAAAATCAATATACACGTCACTTGTTTGGTCAAATGCCATGCATAGACCTAGGAGAAGATAGAGATGAATACGCATGGAAAACGACAAGCTATATGCCTTGACTTATTAAAGATGATAGCGACGTCGGATTTATGTTTCGGAATATGGTAGAAAATATTATATTATATATGTATGTTCGTTCCATATGCAATTGCGTTGAATGTGTTGTTTAATTTAATGATATGTAATGAGTTGTAATGTGTTGTTTAATTATGGACACTATGTAACGTTTTGATGAATTTCAAACTTTTGTGTATTTTGAACCAAATGTCGGTTTGATTTAACTAGGGACAATTGTAAAAGATATTGTATTTTTCTTGTTTATGACTGAGATTAAATGTTGTATGAGTTATATTGCATTTGGAAATGTTCTGGTTTAATTACAGGTAAAAACTGGCTGAAAAATGGCTTGAAAATGCTTTAGAATTATGCAGAACCCACTGTCTGCATAATTGTTTTTTTCGAAACCTCGGCAGTTAATTGCAACTGATTTTTGAAATCCTCGGCAGTTACCAAGGGGCAATTTCATCTTTTACATGTGTTTCTCAGCCCTATCAAACGTGTGAACAACAATTTTCAAACTATTTTGAAATGCGTGAATTGTAAAGTTGGTATTTGAGTTACTAAGCTAGTAAAAAATGTTGTGTTTTTTTTTTTTTTGAGAAATAGTAAAAAATGGGATTTGGATCCTCGGCAGCCAAACTCTCTGCTGCCTTACATCAGCCGTTGGATCCACTTGCTATTGTTCAGATTCGGCTAAAGTGCTATCAAATATCAGTAGCAATTGAAAAAGAAAAAACACTGCATTCAATGGTGTAAAGTAATGATTTTCGCTCATACTACTATTTTAATTTGGCTTTGTACAGTACACATTTACGTATTAATATTTTTTTTTATCAAACCAGGTTTTAATTTATTTTAATTTGGTGCTAATATTCTTTTTTGTAGTGTTTGATAAAATTAGAGGTTGGATTAGCGTATAAATATTATAAATATAAAATGACATAAAAAAATGTGTATTAGTTAATATTTTTTCAATTAAGATTGTAGGGGTAAAATTGAGATAAAAGTGAATAACTATAAGCTTTAACCTACAAACTTTAAAGTATAACCTACTTGAATTAACTTATAAAAAAACACTATTTTACTAAGTCAATTATTTCATCTTCATTTAACCAAACAATTCAGTTGAGCTCTGGTGGTTAATAAACTCACCAAACACAAATTGTTCAGTAGAACATGACTTAGATTCATGTTTACAACAATTATTTGTCAAATTTTACTTACTTTTTTGCAAAACTCAAGATTAACAGAACACATTTTTCCTATGAACTGGAGGGTTAAACAAATATGATTCTTGCTCAATAGTAAATTATTTGCTAGTGCATTTAATGTGTATATTTTGTATGTTAATATGACTATAATGTCTTTTGTTTGTATGTGTATTAAATTTAATTTTTTCATTTTAAGGTAAGTTAGTAGTACTAATTAGGGGTATCTTTGATGAAAAAAATAAATGCATCTAATAATGTAAAAAAATGTCTATATTTAGGGACAAATTTTTAATCAAATGGATGTTTATATATAAAGACGGAGAGAGTATATATATTTTTTTTTGTCAAAAAAATATACTATTTTTTTTAAAGGAGATACTTTTTAGGGTTAATAGGTCTTTACCCCCCTGTAATATAGGTCATTTTTGGTTTTCCCCCCTGTAAAATATTTTTTTTGATTTACCCCCTGTAAAATATTTTTATTTTGATTTACCCCCCTAATAGGTCAAACAAAAATCAATTTTATTTTATTTTTTCAAAAAATTTTCGTTTTTATTTGGCCTATTAGGGGGTAAATCAAAACAAAAATATTTTACAGGGGGTAAATCAAAAAATATATTTTACAGGGGGAAAACTAAAAATGACCTATATTACAGGGGGTAAAGACCTATTAACCCTACTTATTATTATTATTATTATTATTATTATTATTATTTAATGTACTATGGGAGCATGTATTTTACTTAGTCTTTTTTTTAGGGATATTTTTAATCAGTCTTGACATTGTGAATATTTTTTATCACCAAAGAAACTTTGAATACGGGGTATATTATTAACATGTGCAGGAGTATGTAGATTGAAAACAATAAATATGCGTGGCCTTGAAAACAGATTTTAATGCGCTTTTAGCATTTTAAGCGAAGTGGATCTAACGGTTGGTGTAAGGCAGCAGGATGGCAGCAGAGAGTTTGGCTGCCAAGGATCCAAATCTTAAAAAATGTTGTTGTGGATCTGTTGTAAATGTGGTGAAATGTAGTGAAATCTAAACCACATAAAATAAAGAAAATAAAAAATTAACCATCACTTAATTACTTTTTGGATGAATCTTTTATTAGACAAGATTACCCTTTATCAACCAAAAATTATCTATTTTTAGTAAAACAAATCTGCTATGAAATTGCCTATAATTATAAATTATTTATTAAAACTGAAATCTAAAACATAAAAATGGATTATATTAAAGTTAATATTTTATAATATGATACAATAAAATATACACACAACGAAATACAATAGAATAACATGGATAGATGGACACTTAGCGCTCGTCCTTCCGCCAGTTGTAAAAGATATATGGATCACTTTTTGTGTGTGTATACGGGTGATGCTCCTATATATAGTGGTGTATCCGGAGATATGATCATTGGTTCCTCTAGTTTGGTAGGTTATGTTAGGGGATTACTCCAACTATTTGGAGTAATAGAACTAGTGATAGGCGATAACGCCTATATGGTTCAATGAGCTCAATATATATAAGTAGGAATGACTAGTGCATATTTGATGATTTGTTAGTATTTAAGGTGGGCAGCCCATCGACACTCCTCTTGTTTCTTAGGAGGGACCAATGTGGTTTCTAAGATGACGCGTGTAGGATTTATCATGCATTGCATATCCCTATGAGGGGGTAAATCAAAACAAAAATATTTTACAGAGGATAAATCAAAAAAAAAAATTTACAGGGGAGAAAACCAGAAATGACCTATATTACAGGGGGTAAAGACCTATTAATCCTTTTTCTTTTATTTTATACTTATGTGGATCAGTTTTGTCATCATTCCATAGTTGGAAACGAAAGCGCCTCCATGTGGGCTCGTTGCTGATTTCTCTCGAAAAAGGAGAGTTGAGTCACGTTCTCCTTCTATCTTTTATGCGTGGGAGCACCTTGAGTCGTATCCTCTTTTTTTTCTTTTACTCTTATATAAAAAATACAAGATACTTGACCAAAAAAAGCCAAAAGTTTATTGCTGTAACATTAAAAACACGAGATAAATTGTACCCAAAAAAAAAACACGAGATAAACATTTATCATTGATAAATATAAAAACACGAGACAAATATGTCACTGATACATAACAAATGTAATAAATAATTGTCACAAATAAATATTTCACAAAAGTAGTCATGTTAATTTGTACTTTTTTGAGGAAATGTTAATTTGTACTTGTAAGCGGAGATACCATCGAAGACTGCTACATTCAGGATGCCACGAGTGTGGAATTTTTCCCTATATATGTAGAGGAGAGGAAATCCATGTGGAGTAGTTTGGGGAGAGACATGTGGGTAGGGATGTCAATGGGTATATATGGGTACGAGTAATATGATATCCGTTCCCGTCCCGTTGGATAAATATGGTATCCGTGCTCGTCCCCATATCTGTGCGGGTATCTCTATACGGGTAATTCACGGGTATTTAGATACCCATGGATATTCGCGGGTACCCATTGATTTTTTAATTAATTTTTTTTACAAAGAAAAGTATTTTTTTAATTACCTACAAACTTCAACTTTTAAACATCCATACATAACATGTTCCATTCTAATTTCATAATCCAAACAAATTCATCTTACATAATCTCATGCATATTCACCATACCATAAAGCATACAAAATTCATGATTCTTACATAATCCATACAAATTCTTGACGTAAAATAAAAGGATAAATTCATCCAAAATCTTAGCGTTTGAGACATGAGTAAACTAGGGTTTTTTTGAGACACCAAACTCTTATACACATAGATATTTTAGTAAATTACTTAATTTATTAACGGGTACGGATACCCGCGGGCACGGGTATCATCAAATCTGTATCTGTGCCCATAAAGTAACATATAGTTAAATATCCGTTTATTATACCCGCAGATACCCGTTTAACTACCCGCTCCGTATCCATAACAAATTTTATCCACGAGCACATATTTTTTTGCCACCCCTGCATGTGGGTCATACACTCTGCCACCAAGAACCATATCCCATTACAATTTACCAAAATATCTTATACATGCATATACAAATATTTTATATTTTTTGTTTAAAAAAAATGTATAAACTAGTTTATATGTGACACTGTCTGTCTTCGCGAGCTTAACTCAGTTGGTAGGGAAAATGCATAATATATGCAAGGTCCGGGGTTCGAACCCCGATTACCAAAAAATAAATATGTGACAATGTCTTAATATTTTGTTTGCTATTTTTGGTACAATATTTCATTTATTTAATAGTTAAACTTTATTTTTTACTTCTTATCTGTTTAAAAATAATAGAAATTTGATCAACGTTCTACATAGATGGGTCCTTACGAGGACCTTAGGGATCCTTAAACCATCCTTAATCGTGAGGTTTTCATCATTTAAGACCCGGTACCTAATAGGCGCGTTTATTGGGGAATTTTTTTAAGGTCTCTTAAGACCCAGGGTCTCACTTAAGACCTCATTATTAAGTGGACCCCATACCATTTTTTATTAAAATAATCATTATTGAGTTGCTTTTCTTGAAATGTAAATGATAAAGAGTTATTGGTGGAACATATTTAGACATTTTGTTAGAAGGTCTCCATTGGAGTAGTTGAGTACTTATTAGGTACTATTATTAAAAAATATAAAAAAAATGATGTGTACACGTGAGATCTGTTTAAGACCTCAAAATTGAGGTTCTCCATTGTCGATGCTCTTAGAGATGGATACATGGGAAAAAAAAACTCTCCAAAGCGGATGATAAGGGGAGGGACACTCCTTAGCCATGATTGTAAAAACACCCATCTCTATAGGTATCTATGGCCACAATGGGTTCTAATAGGAAAGAGCGAACTAGGAATGCTCTTCTAATCTCTCAAAAACAAAACTAGCTTATTAATAATGTGACTTTTTTTTGGAGAGGGAATAATGTGACTTTTGTTAACATTATATCATTAATTGCAGGTGATGTTCTCGAATAGGAAGGAGCGAAGTGAGCTATTAGAGGCTTTAGTCATTAGCTATAAAGATATCAATGTCCCAAAATTTTCGCAGGTAATTATCTTTAAAATTTGGACTCTAACACTCTTTGTTTTTCAGGTGATACTATGAAACTCTTTTTGAAAGATTATAAAACTCCTGTTCTATTTATTTTCCCATTCTTCCAAAACCTAAGTTTTTATTATATTAAGGGTTAATTAAGTTTTTAGTCCCTATAAATATTCACAGTTTTGTTTTTAGTCCCTACAAAATAAAATCACACTTTTTAGTCCATGTGACATTTTTCTTAAGCATTTTAGGGACCAAAAATGTAGATGGTAATTTTTGACAGGGACTAAAAATGCTGACGGAAAATTTTATAGGGACTAAAAACACTAACAGAATATTTTGTAGGGACTAAAAAGTGTGATTTATTTTTATATGGACTAAAAACAAAACTGCAGATATTTATAGGGACCAAAATCTTAATTGACCCTTATATTAATTAACAATAACTAAACAACTTTCCTTTGCAGCGAATACATCTTTTATGGGGTGAGAAAGAGAAAATTTTCAAACGAGAGGTTGCGCTGAACATAAAAAAGTAGGAAATCTTGATCACGTAATTATAATTATTTCAAATCATTATTATGGTTTATCAATTCATTTAAAGTTTATCTTGATCACATAGTTATAATTGTTGATGCATATATTAGGACAATAGGAAGTAATGCAACATTTGAAGTAATAAAGAAGGCTGGTCACTTGGCTCATCTGGAACGACCCTGTATTTACAATAGGTGCCTGAAGAAGTTTCTTTCGTCCGTTATGCTTGATGAAAGAAAATAATTTAATTTACATCTATGAATATGTCAAGGGTGTGTTTGGCAAGTACATATTTTATAAGTTATTATAGGGAGTACAATTAAACCCTAAAGTATAAGTTACTATTGTGCAAGTGCATGTGTATCCCAACACTAATATAAATGTTGTATAACGTTTAAATAAACTCTTCCAAACAATGGTTGTAATGTTAAACAAATCAATTTTAAATATGTTTAATTTTCTTTATAAATTCAAAGTTGTTAGTATGCCATTGTGTTTGTTTAATCTTATTGGAAAAAAAGTATTTTATTTAAGAAAATAAAATTTTGTGACATTAACAACATTTTGATCGAAACCAAGACATACTAACGATGCGTTTTCCCATCAATATATATCCAAATGTGAATTGAATTTCTTCCTGTGTTCTTCCTTTTGTTTTGGGGACCTAAATTGCCGTAAAAACAATAGTACATCGGCTACTACAGTGTAGATTATGAAGGTTCCTCTTGAAAATCCAAATTTAGTATTTGATTCTAAATTATAAGATATTTTGAGCATTTTACACGTGATAAAAAATGTAATTAATTTTGTATTATAAAATATTTTACGAAATTGTCATTAATAAATGGTACATAAATATAAATTAAAGAATTAAACAAGAGAGAGTGATAAATAGTAAATACTCCCTCTATTTCAAAAATGCACATCGTAATTTTATAATGTGCACTATTTACATAGCTTAGTTTGACCATATTTTTTTAACTAATATATAAATACAAATGTTAGCATGTAAGATGTTGTTTGATTTTCCTCAATGAATATTTTCAAAATATCATTTTTATATTTTTTTCATTATATATAATTAAAGATATTAATTGTCAAAATTATGTATTGGCATGTGTGGAATGGTAGACTGCGATATGTATTTTGAAATGGAGAGAGTATATAATAGAAAAAGTTACGTTAATGTTGTATTGTTATTATAAAGCGATTTATAGTTTAGCAGGGAGGGAATATATATAATATTGATATTGACACCATATATACAACTTGAAACACTAAAACAAACCTCCACTACTCCAAGTCAAAAGCAAGTTAGTCATTGCGATTATCCATGAAGTTAGCCAAACTTGTCAAGGTAGCTATGCTGCCGGCAAGACACTTATATTCACACGACGTATCTAAGAAAAAGAGAAATGATATTTGTACAAATATATTGTGACAACATTTTTTATACCCACATTGTATTTTTACTCTCTCTTTATTGTTTTGGTTTTCATGTTAATACATATTTTTCTTTATATATCTTAAATTGTTTCATAAGTTGTCCCACAAATGATCGTTCAAATAACATACCTCTAATAAAAAAAATCAATAAGTGACACATTCTTACGTTCAAATTAACAATGCTCCGAATAAATGCACAAATATCTTGGTAGCACATCACTAAAGCATCAATTACTTCATCTTCTTTTTTAATGGGTCGATCCTTTTTGAGTTTTTGATCCTTTTTGAGTTAACGTGTTAGGGCATTAACACCTCATTTACTTGTGAAAATATTTTTCGTTTTTCATTTTTTAAAATGGATTTTTTTATTAGAAGTTCAAAATAGTAAGTCTATATTGGATTTGGAAGACAAGTTACTAATATTCATATTCATTTTAAGTTTCTAATAAGAACAATGGAGACTCATATAGTGACAATTGTAATAGAGATCATACGGAAGACAAGCTTGAAGTAATACATTTTTAGGATAATGTTTGGATATTCTTAGATTTTCTGAAAAAATGCTAGATTTGATTTCAAAATTTGTAATTTTTTTTGGCGAGGAATATATTGAATCTATATTCTTTTATGCTTATTAGTAGTTGAAATGAAAATGGAAACAGGTTCTAAAATTTACCTCGTACATTATAAGTCAAGGGAATATTGGTCCAAGTACAAGAGAGTAGCCAATCACCATAGCCTAAAAAGAAACGGTTGATGAAATTGATAGTACTTAATTACTTAAACTCTTGAATTCACATGGGAAAAAAGAAAGCATTCCCAGAAAGTTGTATAGCGAAGAATAATGTAACCTTAACCTCCCTAGTAACAATACAATGAACTATTGAAACAAGGTCGAAGCTAAAAGGGGTTTTGCCGAATCCCAGTGCTACCACATAAGAGAATCGAATCTGAGATTTTGAGAATGAGCACATTCTAAAGTTTCAAGCCAACAACATCACCTGATCACCCCAAGTGGGTTGCTACCACACTATGTTAAGGATTATGTTTGTCTTGTTATGTTCTTTAAGTTGTGTTTCAAGTTCTAACTTTGCTATTCAGTTTTTGACCTTTCTTTTCTTCATTTTTTTAGTTGCTTCCGTTAGTCTTGAACATTTGATTGACTTGTATAATAAAATTTAATTAATTAATTAATGTTTTCTTTTAAAAGTTTAGTGAAAAATGAAAATCAATTAGGCTGGTCTTGTTTGTCTTAGAAGGAAAACTTGCTGGTGGAAGATGTTAAGGCATTTATTATGGGTGCGAAATGATAGGACTTATGCACCAAGGGGAGAGTCCAACTCAAATAACCAGTTCATTAGGTTGGAAAACAACATGGTTTAACTGTCACATTGATTTTTTTTATCTGTTAACCGGGGCTGGTCGATCTAAAGTAAAAAATTTAATGTAGCCTTCAAAAAAAAACTTTTAATAGAATATTTATATAAAATCAATTTTATAGAGATGCAATTTGAATTCGTGATCAAGAGTAATTGAAGACTTTTTGGTAATCAGTTAAGCTATGCAAATATATGTAATTTATATGTCACATAATATTTATATAAAATCAATTTTGTAGAGAAGCAATTTGAATTCGTGACCAAGAGTAATTGAAGCCTTTTTAGAACCCTTTTTTTCACCCAAAATTTTGAGGCTTAAAGCCCTTGCTTGGGTTGTTTGGCCCTTAGGACGGCCCTGTATTCAACGTCGAGGTATTAACACCCAAGATGCATTACTGTTACACTACCTTATATTTTTAGTGTATGTTTGAATTGACGGTGATATGATAGTTTTATTGAAACGTTGAAGTATAGCTTGTCAAGGTATTTGTTTGATTCGTGAGTTGGATTAGCTGAGTGTTGGAGGATTCCCTCTTGAACAACGTTGTGCATTGTTACACTGCATAAATTTTGATAGAACTTGGCTATTGAGCTTCATGTGTGCAGAGGTTTTATTTAGCTTATATTCCAAAAATGGAATATCTAGTTAAAGCCTAAAGGAATGGTTTGGCTGGGTCTGAAACTAGTTTTTGCAGCTTTGAATCTTTGATTGAATTTTGATGTGAATTATGGTGAACACACTTTTTAGTTTAGGGTGTGTTTAATTGGTCTTGATGAAGTCAGAGGAGTACCTATGAGGAGGGAAAATATTTATTTGGTGCATTAACATTATGATGATGATGATGGGACTGGACTGGAAGGAGACGCTAGAATACTTTGGAATCAATAAGTTGCTTGCTATTTTTGGTTTATTAAATTGAGGGATCTATTATGCAATCATCAACACATAATTTGCTAGCATATTTTATGAGCATATCTGGACGGGCCAACTCTAATTAATTTGCTAGCAACAAGACTGACCATTTAATTCCTCCTCGGCATCAACACATTAGACACTTATAATGTTTTCTATTTAAAAATTTAGTGAAAAATGAAAATCAATTAGGTTGGTCTTGTTTGTCTGAGAAGGAAAACTTGATGGTTGAAGATGGTAAAGCATTTAGTATGGGTGTGTATGATAGGACTTATGCACCAAGGGAAGAGCCCAACTCAAATAACCGGTTCATTAGGTTTCATTAGGTTGGAAAACATCATGGTTTAACTGTCACATTGATTTTTTTTATTTTTATCTATTCAACGTTGAGGTATTAACACCCAAGATGCATGACTTTTACACTATCTTACTTTTTTAGTGCATGTTTGAATTGACGGTGATCTGATAGTTTTGTTGAAACTTCAAACTATAGTTTGTCAAGGTATTTGTTTGATCTGTGAGTTGGATTAGTTGTGTGGGTGTAGAAGGTCCTTCTTGGACAATGTTATGCATTGTTACACTACATAAATTTTGATAGGACTTGGTTATTGAGCTTCATGTGTGCAGAGGTTTTATTTAGCTTATATTCGAAAACAATGCTCAATTGAAAGAACTGGCAACACATTAGGAGGTTCAATCTCAGGTGGCAATTTATTGAGGGCATCAACAGGAACATCCATTACTGAAACAGTGTGAAAACAGAGTCATAAAATGCTAACAGTTTCTGTACTGGTGTTGCTCAGATTATACAATCCGAACCACATTGTTGGATTTCAAATTTTATAATCCGAAAAGCTCAAGTATAGATTCATTGACGTGATCAAAAGGAAAACGCCTAAAAATCGAATGAGGAAGGGTTTATATACACATTACCTTTGCATTTAGACGAAAATGATGATGTTCACGCATCTTGATGACCAGATTGCTACTACAAATCATATTTTTGCCCAAAATGGTGTGTTTCTAGAGGTGTATGGAGTGCTTGTGATAAAAATGGTGAATTTCAGCTAGGTTTTGTGTTCCCCATATAATCCGAAAACTTCTGCGGTTTTCCCCCTTTTTTAAAATGCAGGTTTTTCGGAATATATAATCCGAAACACGTTAAAATATTTCGGATTATATATTCCGGACAATGATACACCTTCCTTTTGTCATTGATGCAAAGCTTACATGATAGCCTTAAGGTTTTGGGTGTTTTTGGATTTTATAATCCAAAACAAGTTCGTATTATAAAATCTGAACCGAGGGTAAAATTGAAAGAAAAAAAAAACACAAGGCACGCAAGAATGGTGTAGGGTGGAAAAAATAATGGTCTTTAAATTATTATTAGTTTTTTTTAACTATTTTGAATAACTATTATTTTGTAAAAAAAAAAAAACTATTTTGAATAACAAAGAAGAAAAATGATATTTGAAAAAGATCGAAAATAGATGATGCATAATAGATTAATAGTACATACAGTCAATACACATTGAAGATACCTAAACATGACGTACCTTATTTCAAAAAAGAAAATGACGTAACCTAAATATAAACGTACTTATTTAGACACCCGTGATCAAATTAATTTAAAATATAAAAGCTTATACTTTTGGTATCCCATGTGTTTGTGTATGAACAAGTGGCGTGTATAGTTTTTCATGTCACTGATCTGATTTATTGTGATCGGTCCTATGTAGGGATGAGAATTGACCATGGTCGGTTTAAGGGGGCTTGCAGTCTAGTATACCATAGGCCGGGTTAGACCATGTTTTTTTTCTTCTTAAACAGTGAAGGTTTAAACTTTTTTAGAAGTCTATTTAGCTAAAAAAAACCAGACTAAGGGTCATAAAAAAGCTTTTTAGGCCTACTTAAGTAAATATGAATAATATTATTTATTATATTATATTTTATACTTTCAATTAAATTATGAATTTGTTAACACTTTAAATGATTTAAGTTTATTAGTATACATTAATTTTATTTTATTTTGCATATTTAAGTTTATTATTATAAACTAGAATTGAAATATTATAATATAACATTATAGTCAAATTCTCTAAAAATCCATGTTAAATATCAAAAAGGGAGTTTGATCTCATTGGTCTATTAGTTCGCTAGACTATTTAAACTTAGATTACATTACTTATCTAAAGATGTTCATATGAAATAAACTTTTAAATAAGCTAGCAAGCCACATTAGGCTTTTAGAAGGCCAAACTCAAACCTAAAAAATTAGTTTATGGCAGGCCGCAAGACAAACTTAGGCCTTAAATTTTTTGACAGACCAAACTAAAAATTTGCAAAACCTAACTTGACATAGCCTATTATCTGAGTATCAATGAATCATGTAACATTGTTTACTTTTTTTTAATTGTCTTCTCTAGGTCAATTTCTAAAAAAATTTAATGGTCCGTGTTAATGTTGATACCTCTTTGTTAAATGAGACAGCCTCAATATTGAATTTTAAAGTGAGTGTGTTACCTTTTAAATATTTAGGGATACCAATTGGTGACAATCTCCGTAAATTATTCCTTTGATATCTCGTGGTTGATCGAATCAGAGTTAGATTGTCTTCTTGAAAAGAGAATGGAGGTTTAAGAGCGATAAATTCAAAAGATTTTAACTAACCTCTCTTAGAGTGTGTTTGATTTGCTAAAAAAAATATAAAAGATAGGACATGACAAGTGCAAGTGTACAATGTTTGATTGTATAATTGTTACAAAGACATGAGAAACTGGGGGTAAGAGATATGACAAAAACTAATTATTGTTCTTGACTAAACCAAAACACAACTTTTTGTCCCAAGTATAAATTGTCTAAAATACCGAAATGACATTTTGTCCACTCAACATCATACAAGACAAAAAATTATTCAATACCATAATAGTTTGTCTTGTGATGCACCCTTAGGGAGTGATGTTGGAGGTTAATGAGGGAGAGAAAGGGCTTTGGCATAAAGTTCTAGGAAATGAATATGAGTTTTCTAATGGTGAATGACTGGGGTGGGGATGGGGGTAAATATTTGAATTGGTGGGTGGAAGGATCTTTATAGTATTAAGAGGAGTGATATGGTGAGTGGAGGAAGGCGGTTTTTGGATAATGTTTATGAGAAAATAAGGTATGGTAGTAATATATTATTTTGACACGAGTCTTGTTAGAACATATTACTGACTCAATGACTCGAATGATAATAAACTAAAGAGACTTTAAATAGGTCTCATTAATTTGTATTTTAATGTGTGCATCTAAAAAATAAATAGAAAGAAATTGAAGAGAGCAAACAAGAATTTAGATGAATTTAAGATGGGGAGACCAAATTTTATTCCTTATTTTGATCGACAAAACCCGTTAATTATTGAAGAGAGAGAGAGAGAGAAAAAAAAATTATATAGTTGTCGGTGACTAATATGTACCTATTTTTTTCTTCTTCCAATAGAGGTTCTTAATAAATTGAGGTTCTTATTAAGTAAAAAACTCCTAATTAAAGACGTTCTTTTAATAAAATACGAAGGGCATTCTTTTTTTACCCTCACATGCATCTTCTTGCCCTATCAAGTGTTTCACTTGTTTTTTTTTACGCTATTGTTCATTGATTTATTTATTTTTTGGAAATGTTCATTGGGTTGTTACTTTTCGAGTATACATGTATAATTGACTTAAATATGTCATTTGTCCTTTTAAATAAAGGTCATTTGAGTTTAGAAGGAAACAGATCCTCTCCTGTCTTTTTCTATCCTGCTATTTTTGTGTAAAATTTTGAGCCATTGCAAAGGTTTGAGTGACAAAAAGAAAAATGTGACAACTTAGAGGAGAGACAAAAAAAAAAGACCATAATAATGGGTTTGTTGTATACATTTTTTTACAAAATAATAATGAGTTTGTGTAAAAAAAAAAAAAGACCATACATTATCGGTATAAAATAGTTTTACATTAACATTCAATAAGAATCAAATATGTGCTTATTATTCTAAAAAACAGTTATGTTTTATTTTACAACAAATAAGGTTATGGTTCTAAAATATATCTATGTAACAATTTAAATGGAAATTTAAATGAAAAAAACTAAAAGTAAAATTTAAATTTAAATAAAAAATAATATTAATATATTTCTAAATATTATTATCAACTTCAAACGGTTTCATTCTAAAATTTATTTGACTTTAATAAATTTTTTTATTAGAATGAGGGCTGAAGTCTAGAAAAAAAAGGCTTAAACACCTTTTTGGTCCCTTATCTTTATTTCGGGGTTCATATTGGTCCTCTATTAATTTGTAGCGTGACAGTCCTTTCTATGTGAATTCGTGGTTTTAAAGTACGAGATTCATGCGAATTTGAGTTGGATCCACTCTCTGCATCATTGTTCAACGATTTCAAAAATGAAGCTAATGAGGAACCTCGTGAATTGACATGTTAGGTCAAATGGGAAAGAAGATCGGTTGCAATCTCTAATTTTGAAAGTGGTGGACATGTTAGGTCTAATTCCGGGTGAAGAATTTGGAGAAAAAAAGTGTTCCAATGAACCCTAATTTTGATTTATAGTGGAATTGACAAAGTGGGAAGAACAAGATGCTGACTTATATGCCACGTATAATGCAATTAACGTTGTTAGTCTTTGATGGACGGAAAGGACTAATATGGTACCAATTGATGGGTAGTAATCCTCATACTATTAGCTAACGGAACATTTTTAATGTAAGTCGAAAATGACTCATAAATAATCAAGTTTTAGTCTAGATAACAACCAATATTTGCGAGAATCTACATATGGATTTTCTCTACCACATCCAATATATGTTGGGCCGACATTATTTAATGGGATAATAGTCATTTTGGTTTCTGAATGTGTAAGGAGTAGTCACAATAGTTCCTCAATGTATCAAAATTCTAAAATAGTCCCTGATTGTGCGCTTTGTTAGTCAAAATAGTCTCTGACGCTAAAATAATCTCTCAATACTCATAATAACTCTTTTA